>Ga0310833_100242_pt1 | contig 56430 bp, 46 predicted proteins | sample SM_ome_FD_201312 | JGI IMG/M metagenome (GOLD analysis project Ga0310833, IMG submission 201312) | Sorghum-adapted microbial communities enriched on stacked mutant (SM) sorghum from Joint BioEnergy Institute, Emeryville, California... ...
CTTAACAATAGGAGATTTTTTTATGGGTAACCAGAAGAAATCCAGTAATTACAACCATTATTAGGATATTTTACAAACGATTTTTTTTTGATAAATTCTCATGTTAGGTTTGATGCAAGGCTAGTGTGCTGATGGAGCGAAAAAGTGCTCTTTTTGTATGAAAGATCGTATAAACGGAAAAGGTGGCGGAAGACGGTGGAAGACGGTGGTTTTTGCGTGAACAATCGTACAGTTGAATCAGATGTCCGCACGCGAGGCATGGACAAACATGCAAAAACGCGGCCGCCGGAGCACCAGATCACTGGAGGGCTTCGACTGACCGCGCGTCATTACCTGTAGGCTTCGTATGCAGCCAGGACTTTGTGGATGTAACGCCGGGTTTCCTGCGGCAGGAGATCGTACTTGGCGCGGAGCTCGCTGTCGTTGCTGATACCCAGACTGCTTAATCTTCCCGGGCCCGCGTTGTAAGCAGCAAGCGCCGTCTGCAACTGGCCGTTGTACTTATCCAGCAGATGAGCGAGATAGCGCACGCCGCCATTCACATTCTCAACCGGATCGAAGGGATTGGTCACGCCCATGGCATCCGCAGTGCCGTCCATCAATTGCATGAGTCCTTTCGCGCCGGCTGGCGAAACAGCGGTCGGATTAAAGGACGACTCTGTCTGGATCACCGCCATGACGAGCGAAGGATCAACCTGGTGCCGAGCGGCAGCGTCCTCGACGATCGCGGAGATGTCACCTGTGACATTGAAGGAAAGTCCATTGTTCATCATAAACGGATGAATGGTATTGGTAACGGAGGCCGTGGAACGATCAGCAGACGCAACTTGGGTTGATGCGGAGTCGGACGTCAACAGCAACAGATCCGACAGCAACTGGGCGAAGTCCGTCTGGCTGGATGATGAGCTGCTGTCGCCATAGATATCCAATGGCTTGATCGCAGATAGCTGAAGCAACTGCTTCATCAAGCGCGGGTCGATATTCATGTCCAACACTCTTTCCTCATAAGATAATCGGCTGTAACCATCATAACACAAACATACATCGGATGTACGAGCATCCACCATATATATCGGTTTTCTGTCGTCAATATTTTACCGGGTGTCAGTGTAAATGGGTTGGCGTCCCGACCCGGAAGTCTGTAAGCAGATAGAATTGTCTTACGGGTAGAACGGATGTAGGGGGAGCGTCTGAAAGCAAAAAAACGTGTTACAGCGTGGTGGGTAGCGGGTGGAGCGTCAGCAAGCAGAAGGCGACCGGAAGCGAGCGGAGCGTCTGTAAGCAGGAAATATCTTCTTACAGGGAGATCGGAAGCGGCTGAGGCCTCCGGTTGTCGTCTATTGGGGGTTTATGCCAATCGGGCGGCTCTCATCTTCTCACATGATTGGATGGCGTAAGGGGCATCATAGACATACGCCTACCATCATAGTCGGGAAGCTGAGGGGATTGCCATCATTTACCTCGTGCCTTTGATCACCGCATTTCTGATTGGATTCGGTTTGACACCGCTCGTCAGGGTGATCGCCTTGCACCTGCGGTTTGTTGACAAGCCGTCGCAAAGGAAGATTCATGTGGAGCCCATCCCCCTGATGGGCGGCCTCGCGATCTACGGCAGCGTCATGCTGACGATGCTGGTGTTCGACGGCCTCTCGCCCCGTTCCTGGTCGCTCATCATCGGAGGAACGGCGCTCTTGGCGATCGGTCTGACAGACGACTGGCACAAGTCCCGCGGCCGCGAATTCCCCGTCTGGCCCAGGCTGATCGTATATGCGGCGGTATCCATTGTTCCGCTGTGGTTTGGCATCGGGATCAGCGGTGTGTCCAATCCATTTGCTGGCGGGATGATCCTGTTTCCGGAGTGGCTGACCTGGCTGGCGACGATGATCTGGACGTTCGCATTGATGAATATGGTGAATTTTATCGACGGAGTTGACGGGTTGGCCGCGGGTATCGTGATGGTCTCCGCGCTCACCCTGTTTATCGTGGCAGTGCTCAAGGGTCAACACGGGTCGGCGCTGATGGGCGCCATCCTCGCAGGCTCCTGCTTGTCCTTCCTCAATTACAATTTCTACCCCGCCCAGATCTTCATGGGGGATGCCGGCTCCGTGTTCCTCGGTTACGCGATCGCCGTGCTTGCGGTGGATGGCGCTTTCAAGAGCGCGACGGTGATCTCCATCCTCGTTCCTTTCCTGGCGGTGGGCGTGCCGATCCTCGATACGCTGATCGTGTTCTCGCGCAGGCTGCTGTCGCACCGTGCCCTCTATCGAGCTGACAAGCTGCATACGCATCACAGGCTGCTCGACCGCGGATTCACGCAGGTTCAGACCGTCTCGCTGCTGTATGTAACGGGCATCCTGCTGGCGATGGTATCGATCTTGCTTGTGCTGATGAACGTATGAATCGCGCGGATGCTGGCGTGAAGATCCGATTGACGCCGGATATGCCGATGACGGTGTTGGCGATGGATTGACAGAAGAGAAGATGGGGATATCAGGATGTGGCCGGGATCGCGACGGGCGATGCCGGTCGTGCATGTGTGGATCAGAGATCATGTCGGATATGGCGCCGACTGAATACGCAAGGTGCGCGTATGCCGCCAGCACACAAGACGTTCCTGCTGCTCCCGGGAACTTGCTCGTGCTGTAAAACGTATGACTATGTTACAATGTTGCATATGACAGATTAAGGTGGTCGAAACATGAATCTGGAGCATATCAAGCAGCGTCTGGAGCAAGCGCTGGGCATTGCATTTGCCATCGTAACGCTGGACAGATGGAACGCGCAGACCGAAAGCCTCGAGGAGCAGGGAACGATCTATTTCCGGATCTCCGACCCATCCGAGGGGGCTGTGGAGGCACTGGCGGTGGATGCTGAGCTTCTCTCCCGATCCGAGAGGCGGCTGGTCGAGATCGTGCTGGAGCTGGAGCGCCGCAACGCCCAGCAGCATAAGCAATGGCCCCAGGCCGCTGATGAGGAAGGCCGGGCCAGGGAGCTGGGACGATGGATGGCGGACAGGCTGGAGGAAGGCGACACGCAGAGCCCGCTGCCGGATCATTCGGCATTGCGCGCGTTCCAGTACAATACGTGCCTGACCTTGCTGCTCGATACGGAATTCGGCGATTCCAACCGGTTCAGCTATAAGGAGTTGAAACGGCTCATCGATACATATTTCGAATCGGACAATGTGTTGATCCCCCTGTCGGAGAGGGAATGGATCGTGCTTGCGTCGAGCACGGTGCTGGAGGCGGCCAATGAAGACGGCGAGCTGGGCGAATCGACGGAGGAGCTGGTGGAGTCGATCGCGCTTGCCCTGCACGAGATGATCATCGAGTGGCTCGGCGAATGCCGCATATCGTCCTCCGGGCTTGTCCATGCACCTTCCAATCTGCTGAGTGCCGTCCACAACATGCGAGGCGCCGTCCGTCTCGGCCGACTGTTCCACTCCGAGGAATATGTCCACCTGCCGTGGAAGCTGCATCTGGAACGGTTGCTCTATACGATGGACGACCGGGAGAAGAAAAAATTCCTGGAGCAGCTGATGAAAAATGCCGAGCACACCACGCTGGATGCGGAGATGCTGACGACGCTGCACGCCTTTTTCAACAACGACTGCAACATCAGCGAAACTTCCAAGGCGCTCTACATTCATCGCAATACGCTGCTGTATCGACTGGACAAGTTCAAGCAGGCGACAGGCATGGACGTGCGAAACTTCCACGACGCGGTGCTGGTCCATATGGCGCTGTTATTGTATAAAGTAACGAAATAGGCCCGGGATTTTTGTAAGGATTGTGCATAGTCATATGGACTGCCATTAGGGTAAGATTAGAGTAAGTTGAAACTAAGGAATGGGGGACATCAACATGGCAAGCGTATCTCTTCGTCATATCTACAAACGCTACCCGGGCGCCAAGGAGCCATCTGTTAGCGATTTTAACCTGGAAATCAAGGACAAGGAGTTCATCGTTCTCGTAGGACCTTCCGGTTGCGGCAAGTCCACAACGCTTCGTATGATCGCCGGTCTGGAAGAAATCTCGGAAGGCGAACTGTACATCGGTGACCGTCTCGTGAACGACGTAGCTCCGAAGGATCGCGACATCGCGATGGTGTTCCAGTCCTACGCTCTGTACCCGCACATGAACGTGTATCAGAACATGGCATTCGGTCTGAAGCTGCGCAAGTTCAAGAAGGACGAGATCGACCGTCGCGTGCAGGAAGCTGCGAAGATCCTCGACATCGCTCACCTGCTCGACCGCAAGCCGAAGGCTCTCTCCGGTGGTCAGCGTCAACGTGTTGCGCTGGGACGCGCGATCGTACGTGATCCGCAGGTGTTCCTGATGGACGAACCGCTCTCCAACCTGGACGCGAAGCTCCGCGGTCACATGCGCGCTGAGATCAGCAAGCTGGCGAAGCGTCTGGAAACGACAGTTATCTACGTTACGCACGACCAGGTCGAAGCCATGACGATGGGCGACCGGATCGTGGTTATGAACAACGGGGTTATCCAACAGGTAGATACTCCGGAGCAACTGTACAATCATCCTGCCAACCTGTTCGTTGCAGGCTTCCTCGGTTCGCCAACGATGAACTTCATCAAGGGCCGTCTGGAAGAATCCAATGGCGTGGTTTCCTTCAAGGCCACGAACATCGACATCGCCCTGCCGGAAGGCCGTGCGAAGCTCGTTCGCGACAAGGGCTATGTGGGCAAGGAAGTCATCCTCGGCGTGCGTCCGGAAGACATCCACAACGAGCCGATCTTCCTGGAAGCTTCTCCGAACAGCGCAGTCAGCGCATATGTAGACGTCGTCGAAAACCTCGGTCACGAAATCATCCTCTACCTGAGCGGCATCGGCGACGGAACGACGGTGGCTCGCGTGGACGCGCGCAACAACGTTGCGGATGGCTCGAACATCAAGCTCGCGATCGACATGAACAAGATCCATCTGTTCGATCCGGTAACCGAGCTGACGATTACAGAATAATACGAACGACAACGACAAGGCCGGCGATATGCCGGCCTTGTCCGCATGTTCGGATGATGGGCTGATGGCGGACTTGTCGAATGCCTGTATCGGATATTGACGGCATGGCCAGCGGATGCGGGGAATGGATGCTCAGGCTAATGGATGCCCGAATGGGATATGGATGGCCGGGGTGTGGATCCGCTTGGGTTATGGTGATCCGGTTGCAGGATACATGCACGGGCTTGCAGGTGACACATCTCTTCGAAGGTCGGTTTTCTGGTTGATTGTACAGGTCTCGGGCGGGTATGTGCGGGATGAAGGAGACCGGCGACAGGGTCGGGAAGGCCGCAGATGATTAATTTGGAGATTAGGTTGATTTTCCCCCCACGGTTGAATTACGATGAAATCGGATGGAGATTCGGAGAGATAAGGAGATATCATGAATGGCCAAAAAATTGCGCGTGCATAAGCTTGTGAACCGTATGAATCTGGATGTGGTGGCAGGCGAGAGCGGACTGAACAGAGTGATCCAGGTGGCGGATCTGCATCGTCCTGGCATGGAAATCGCTGGGTATTTCGACTATTACCCTGCGGAGCGCGTGCAGATCCTCGGCAAGACGGAGCTGACGTTCTTCCAGACCCTGTCGGACGAACAGAAGCAGGAGAGAATCGCCCGCATGTTGACAGACGTGACGCCTTGTTTCATCATCTCGAGAGGTCAGGATATCCCCCAGGAGCTCTTGACGAAAGCCGAGGAAGCATCGGTTCCTGTGCTCAGAAGCCCGCTGACAACGACGATATTGGCCAGCCGTTTGACGAACTTCCTGGAGAATGAACTTGCGCCTACGACAACGATCCATGGCGTGCTTGTGGATGTATACGGGGTTGGTGTGCTGATCACCGGCAGCAGCGGCATCGGCAAGAGCGAGACGGCGCTGGAGCTGGTGAAGCGGGGCCATCGCCTTGTCGCGGATGATGCCGTCGAGATCCGCCAGACCGCGGACAATCAGCTGTACGGTTCCGCACCTGACCTGATCAAGCATCTGCTGGAGATACGCGGCATCGGCATCATCAATGTGATGACGCTGTTCGGCGCGGGCGCTGTGCGCAGCGTCAAGAAGATCTCGATCGTCATGGCGCTCGAGAACTGGCAGCAGGACAAACAATATGACCGCATCGGTCTCGATGAGGAGAAGACGCAGATCATCGACACGGAGATCCCGCTGATCACGATCCCGGTGCGTCCAGGACGCAACCTCGCGGTCATCATCGAGGTGGCAGCGATGAACTGGAGGCTCAAGGGCATGGGATACAATGCGGCTCAGCAGTTCACCAGCAAGCTCACCGCCGCGATCACGGACGAGTTGGAGGAATCCGAATAGGAGGGTAAGGAATGTTGAATCCAGTTGCTTTTCATCTGGGACCCATACCCGTACACTGGTACGGCATTATCATCGGCCTCGGCGCGGTCGTTGGCTTGCTGCTGGCGATATGGGAAGGCAAGCGATTCCGGATCCCGTCGGAGTTTTTCATGGATCTGATGCTGATCAGCGCTCCGACAGCAATCATCGGAGCCCGAATTTACTATGTGGCGTTCCAATGGGATGTGTACCGGGATAATATCTGGAATGTGTTCAAGATATGGGAGGGCGGCATCGCCATCTACGGTGCCCTGATCGGCGCGATCGTCGCCGGCATCTTCTACACCTGGTACAAGCGCTATGACTTCTGGAGGATCGCCGATATCTGCGCTCCTTCGCTGATCGCCGGCCAGATGATCGGGCGCTGGGGGAACTTCGTCAATCAGGAGGCATACGGCGGGCCGGTGGAGGAGTCTTTCCTGCGGGATACGCTCCATCTGCCGGATTTTATCGTGGATCAGATGAATGTCATGGGCGTGTACCATCACCCGACCTTCCTGTACGAATCCCTGTGGAACCTGCTGGGTCTCATCCTGCTCTTCATTCTTCGCCGTCAATCGTTCGTGCGCGCAGGTGAAGTGTTCGCGTCCTATTTCATCTGGTATTCGATCGGCAGGTTCTTCATTGAAGCTCTGCGTACCGACAGTCTGGCCTTCAAGGGGCCGGAATGGCTGGCCGCTGTGATGGACGTGCTCTGGTCGCCAATGTCGCTCCTGTTCGAGCAGGGATATCTGGATCCGGCGTACGGGAACATTCGCGTCTCGCAGCTCCTGAGCCTGGTGCTCATCATCGCGGCGATCGCGATCATCGTGCTGCGCAGGACGCTGGGCTACGCCAACGTAAGATATATGGACCCGATCCATCGCAATGTGACCAGCGCGAACGGATGAACGTCGTTAAACTGCTAACGGATGGAGCAACAGAGCGGACTGGACAACACGAACAGACAGAACATTGGGTTTAAGGAGAACAGCATGCTACGCTTCGATACGGTACTGTTTGATCTGGACGGAACGACGATCGACACGAACGAACTGATCATCGAATCGATCCAGCATGTATGGACAAGCCGCTACGGCAGGCGGCTGGAGCGCGAGGTGATCATACCGCAGATGGGGAGAACGCTGGAGCAGCAGTTTCAGGCGTTCACCGGAGAGGATGATGTCAGCGAGCTGGTCGCCGAATACAGGAAGTTCAACTACGCGGCGCATGATGATTACGTGAAGCCGTTTCCTTACGTCCAGGAGGTGCTGCGCGCGCTTCGGTCGAACGGCGCGAAGCTTGGCGTGGTGACGACGAAGAAGCGGGCATCCACGATGCGCAGCCTCGCCTGGTGCGGGCTGGACGACCTGTTCGATGTGATCGTGACGCTGGAGGATGTGACCCATCCGAAGCCTCATCCGGAGCCGGTGCTGACCTCGATGAAGCGGCTGGGCGCGATCGCGGAGCGGACGCTGATGGTGGGCGACAGTCCGTTCGACATCCAGTCAGCCCATGCGGCAGGCGCCGTGTCAGCAGCGGTTGGCTGGTCGCTCAAGGGTGAGCAGGAGCTGCTGAGGTTCCACCCGCAGCACATCATCCGCGATATGCGGGAGCTCCTGCCGCTGGTCGGCATCCCGATGGCCAGCGTCCCGATGGCCGCGCCGGGGGCTGCCGGCTTCACCGTCACGGAAAGTGAGGAATGAAGAGAAGATGCGCAAGACGCAAAGATACCCCGTCCAGGGGCCGAACTCCCTCTGGCAGATCTATCGTACGGTCAGCGTCTGGAAGGGGATCCGGAATTTTATCTTTATCCAGATGGCGAGATATTCGCCGTCGCTGCGGCTCAAGAACTGGATCTACCGCCGTATTCTCGGAATGAAGGTTGGCGAGAATACGGCTTTTGGCTTGATGGCGATGGTGGATGTTTTCTTCCCGGAGCGAATCTCGATCGGGTCCAATACGATCATCGGCTACAATACGACGATCCTCGCGCATGAATATCTGATTCATGAATATCGGCTCGGCGACGTGGTCATCGGCTCCAATGTGATGATCGGCGCCAATACGACGATCCTGCCCGGTGTGACGATCGGCGATTATGCGGTGGTGGGAGCGGGAACGGTGGTCACCAGGGATGTGGCGGCGCACAGCTTCGTCGCCGGCAATCCGATGCGCGTCATCCGCGAGGGCAAGGATGGGCGTGACGAGGATGCGGGGGCTGCTTCAACGGGAGGAAGTGACGACGCCACCGTCCTTCTTTCACATCCGGAGCTGTAATTTTCGCCGCGGTCATTTACTTTAGTTTGCTAATATGCTACCATATTAGCAAACTAAAGCGAGGGATTCGCGGTTATCGATGAGCTCGAGCTCAGAAAGCAGAAGCAGACGTTATACAAGTTGATCGAGGTGAAATTCGTGTCCAAACCCAAGGTGTTCGAGAAGCCTTCCGGCATGAAGGATTATCTGCCTGGCGCGGTGACGAGGCTGCGCAGCATCGAGAGCCGCGTGCTGGCATGCATGGAGAAATGGGGGTATCGGCAGATCATGACGCCGACCCTGGAATACTACGATACGGTGGGCGTGACAAGCGCCACATCCGACAGGAAGCTGTTCAAGCTGTTGGACAATCGCGGCACGACGCTGGTGATGCGTTCGGATATGACCACGCCGATCGCCCGCGTCATCGCTTCGCTGCTCAAGGATGAGCCGCTGCCGATCCGCCTGGCCTATCACGCCAGCGTGTTCCGGGCGATCGAGGAGGAAGCGGGACGCGATGCGGAGTTTTACCAGACGGGCGTCGAGCTGGTCGGCGATCCGTCGCCGGATGCCGATGCCGAGGTGATCGCGTTGACGGTCGCTTCGCTGCAGGCGGCGGGCATCACGCATTTCAAGCTGGCGATGGGCCACCAGGGACTGCTGAACGGGCTGCTGCAAGAATGGCTGCAGGATCGGCCGGATGCGCAGGAGCAGCTGAAGGAGCGCTTGCTCGCCCGCGACTATGTCGGCTATCGCCGCGTGATCCGCGGCCTGGATGTGTCGGCGGAGGTGCAGGCGAAGCTGGAGGGCATCCTCGAGCTGCGCGGCGGCAAGGAAGTATGCAGCAAGGTGTCCGAATACACGTCGGATGAAAGCACGCGCGCGGCGATCCATGACCTGTGCGAGATCTGGGAGGCGCTGTCCGCTTATGGCGTGCAGGAGCATGCGATGATCGATCTGACGATGATCGGAAACTTCTCGTATTATACGGGGATGATCTTCGAGGCGTATTCGGCGGAGCTGGGCTTCCCGGTGGCCAGCGGCGGGCGCTATGACAACCTGCTGCAGCAGTTCGGCCGTCCGGCGCCGGCTACCGGCTTCGCGCTGAAGACGACGCGCATCCTGGATATCCTGGGGGCTGGCGAGGAGCAGGCGAAGCGGGTGCTGATCGCCTACGTGCCGGAGCAGCGCCGCGAGGCTTATCAGCTGGCGGCGGGACTGCGCGAGCGGGACGGCTATGCGGTGGAGACCAGATGCCTGGGCAGCGGGGTATCGGGGCAGTCTCCGGAACAGACAGCAGAAGGGAAGCTGGCATATATGGGCAAGATGTACGATGAGATCATCCTGCTTGCAGGCGAGGACGGAGGTGAGCGCGATGAGTGACAGACTCAAGATCGCGATGCCGAAGGGCCGCATCTACAAGCAGGCGTCGAAGCTGTTCCGCGAGGCGGGGCTGCCGATCCCGGATGAGATCGATGATACCCGCAAGCTGATCATCGAGATCCCGGAGGCGGGCATGGACTTCATCATGGCGAAGCCCGTCGATGTTCCGACCTATGTGGAGTATGGCGCAGCAGACGTCGGCGTCGTCGGCAAGGACGTGCTGATGGAGGAGAACCGCGACGTCTACGAGCTGCTCGACCTTGGCATCGCCCGTTGCCGCATGTCGCTCATCGGCTTGCCGGATCGCAAGCCGGGGCATACGGTGCGCGTCGCCACGAAGTATCCGAACGTCGCGTCGCAATATTTCCGCGAGAACGGGCAGCAGGTGGAAGTGATCAAGCTGAACGGCTCGATCGAGCTGGCGCCGCTGATCGGGCTGGCTGACCACATCGTCGACATGGTCGAGACCGGGCAGACGATCCGCGAGAACGGGCTGGTCGAGATCAAGACGATCTTCCACATCACGAGCCGACTCATCGCCAACCGGGTCAGCTATCGGATGAAGAGCGGGCAGATCGAGGCGCTGTGCAAGCAGCTGCAGCGCGTGATACCGGGCCATGAGCTGTCCGGCAATCAGGCCTAGGAGCGAGATCCCGCCTGGATGGTTACGGCCAGGCCAACGGACACAAGGGACAGACCGGGCATAATGAGATGAGGATGAAAGGGGCTACGCGTATGCGCATCATACCCGCTGATGCATACAAGTTGGAACGGAATGTGGACTATGGAACGAGAGAGCAGAACGAAGCGGTGCAGAAGATCATCCAGGATGTGGCCGAGGGCGGCGATGCGGCGCTGCTGAAGTATACGGCCGAATTCGACAGGATGACGCTGACATCGAGCGAACTGAGGGTAACGGAGGAAGAGATTCAGGCCGCCTATGCGCAGGTGGATGAGGAGTTCCTCACGGCGCTTCGCCTGGCTGCGGACAACATCCGCAGCTTCCACGAGAAGCAGAAGCGCACGTCATGGATCGACACCGCGCCGGACGGCACGATCCTCGGCCAGATCATGCGGCCGATCAGGCGGGTGGGCCTGTACGTGCCGGGCGGGACCGCCGCTTATCCATCGACGGTGCTGATGAACGTGATCCCGGCGAAGGTGGCTGGCGTCAGCGAGATCGTGATGGTGACTCCGCCGGCGACAGCCGGCCGGGCGGGCATCAATCCGATCATCCTGGTCGCCGCGGCTGAAGCGGGTGTGACGGAGATCTACCGCGTCGGCGGAGCGCAGGCGATCGCAGCGCTGGCTTACGGCACGGAGACGATCCCGGCGGTGGACAAGATCTGCGGCCCCGGCAACATCTATGTCGCGCTGGCGAAGCGCTACGTGTACGGCAGCGTCGATATCGACAGCATCGCCGGACCGACGGACATCGTCGTGCTCGCGGATGAAGCGGCCGATCCGCAGTATGTGGCGGCCGATCTGCTGTCGCAGGCCGAGCACGATGTGATGTCCTCGGCGATCCTCGTGACCGATTCGCAGGCGCTGGCGGAGGCGGTATCGGCTGAGGTGGATCGTCAGCTGGCCGAGCTTCCGCGCCGGGAGATCGCCGCCGCAGCGATCGCGAAGAGCGCGATCCTGATCGCGGGCTCCCTAGCGGAAGGGATTCGCACCGTGAACCGGATCGCGCCGGAGCACCTCGAGGTGATCGTGCGCGAGCCGATCTCCGTGCTGCCGCACATCGAGAACGCGGGCGCGATCTTCCTCGGCCCGTACAGCACGGAGCCGGTAGGCGACTACTTCGCCGGCCCGAACCATGTGCTGCCGACGAACGGCACCGCAAGGTTCTCGTCGCCGCTGAACATCGATGACTTCGTGAAGAAATCCAGCATCATCCAATACAGCAAGGAAGCACTTCTGCGCGATGCCGGGCACATCATGAAGCTGGCGAGAGCGGAAGGCTTCGAAGGGCATGCGCGTGCGGTGGAGATCAGAGTGAGAAAGGAAGGAAACAGCCTATGACGGCATCGGAAGCTAGACAAGCCGCGATCAAGCGGACGACGAATGAGACGGATATCCAGCTGACGTTCAATGTGGACGGCAGCGGGGTGAGCGAGCTGGAGACGGATGTGCCGTTTCTGAACCACATGCTCGATCTGTTCACCAGACACGGACATTTCGATCTGAAGGTGAACGCCCGCGGCGACGTGGAGATCGACGACCATCACACGGTGGAGGATATCGGCATCTGCCTCGGCCAGGCGCTGCGTGAGGCGCTTGGCGACAAGCGGGGGATCAGGCGCTATGCGAGCGTGTTCGTGCCGATGGACGAGGCGCTGGCGCAGGTCGTGATCGACATCAGCAACCGGCCGCATCTGGAGTATCGGGCGAACTTCCCCGGAGCGACCGTCGGCAGCTTCACGGTGGAGCTGGTGAAAGAGTTCCTCTGGAAATTCGCCCTCGAGGCGCGCATCACCCTGCATGTCATCGTTCACTATGGAGACAATACGCATCATATGATCGAAGCGGTGTTCAAGGCGCTCGGCCGCGCGCTTGACGAGGCGACGTCGATCGATCCGCGCGTCAAGGGCGTGCCTTCCACGAAGGGAGTGCTCTGAGCTTGATCGCGATCATCGATTACGGTATGGGCAATCTGCATAGCGTCAGCAAGGCCGTGGAACGCCTCGGCTATGAGGCGGTCGTGACCAGCGACAAGGGGACGATCGCAGCGGCTGACGGGGCGATCCTGCCGGGCGTCGGCGCCTTCGGCGACGCGATGGACAACCTGCGCGCCGCCGGCCTGGTGGAGCCGGTGAAGGACTATGCGAGCAGCGGCAAGCCGCTGCTCGGCATCTGCCTCGGCATGCAGCTGCTGTTCAGCGAGAGCGAGGAGCACGGCCTCCATCAGGGGCTGGATCTGCTGCCTGGCAGGGTCGTGCGGCTGAACGGCCAGGGCAAGATCCCGCATATGGGTTGGAATCGGCTGACGTTCCATCAGCCCTCTCCGGTGCTGGAAGGACTGGAAGAAGGACATGTGTATTTCGTCCATTCCTTCAAGGCGTTGCCTGAGGAACCGCGCGACCTGCTGGCCTCGACGGACTACCATGAGCAGGTGGCCGCGATCGTCGGCCGGGACAACGTGTACGGGATGCAGTTCCATCCGGAGAAGAGCGGCGCGCTTGGCATGCAGTTGCTCAGACGTTTCCTGGAGCTGACGAAGTGAACCCTGGCGGAGGGGACAGGTCCGCCATGAGGGCGGCAGGTGGAGCAACAGGCGCATGCCGCGCAGCTCCAGGCATGTGCAGATTGAACCAGAGCAAGAGGAGATAAGCAAGTTCCATGAGGAGGGAGACCATGGCGCGATTTACGATCTATCCGGCGATCGATATACGCGGAGGCAGGTGCGTCCGCTTGAAGCAGGGAGATTATGCGCAGGAGACAGTGTATCATGAGGATCCGGTGGAGGTCGCGAAGGAGTGGGCGGCGCAAGGAGCGGAGTGGATCCATCTCGTCGATCTCGACGGAGCGAAGGCCGGCCAACCGGTGAACGACGAGCTGATCGGACGCATCGCCCGGGCGGTTGACGTGCCGGTGCAGGTCGGCGGGGGCATGCGCACCCTGCGCGATGTGGAGCATATGCTCGGCCTCGGCGTATCGCGCGTCATCATCGGCACGGCAGCGATCGAGGATCGGGAGTTCACGAAGCAACTGCTGGCGAGCCGCGGCGACCGGGTCGCGATCGGCATCGACGCGCGCGACGGATATGTGGCGACGAGGGGCTGGCTGGAGACGTCGCAGGTGAAGGCGGAGGATCTGGCGAAGGAGCTGGCTGCTCAGGGCGCGTCGACGTTCATCTTCACGGACATCTCGCGCGACGGCATGATGGGCGGACCGAACGTCGAGGCGATCGTGCGCCTGGCCAGGGTGTCCGGCCGGTCGGTGATCGCCTCCGGCGGCGTCAGCCGGTATGCCGACCTGGAGAGCCTGGCGCGGCATGCGGACGAAGGCGTATCCGGCGCGATCGTCGGCAAGGCGCTGTACACGGGCAATATCGTGCTGGCGGACGCCATCAGGCAGCTGGCCGTACAGACGGGAGGATGATCGGATGCTGACCAAGCGCATCATACCCTGCCTGGATGTGAAGGACGGCAGGGTCGTCAAGGGCGTGAATTTCGTCAATCTGCGCGATGCCGGCGACCCGGTGGAGCTGGCTGCCCTGTATGATCGTGAAGGCGCCGATGAGCTCGTCTTCCTCGACATCTCGGCGTCGGTGGAAGGCCGGGCGACGATGGTCGAGGTCGTGCGGCAGACGGCCGGGGAGATCACGATCCCGTTCACGGTCGGCGGCGGCATCTCGAGCGTCGATGACATGAAGCGGCTGCTGCGCGCGGGCGCGGACAAGATCGGCATCAATACGGCGGCCGTGAAGAACCCGCAGCTCATCTCCGATGGCGCGCGCAGGTTCGGGTCGCAGTGCATCGTGGTGGCGATCGATGCGAAGTATAATCCGGAGATGGGCGAATGGGAGGTATACACCCATGGCGGGCGCACGCCCAGCGGTATCAAGGCGCTCGAGTGGGCGCGGGAAGCGGAGCGGCTCGGCGCTGGCGAGATCCTGCTGACGAGCATGGATGCCGACGGCACGAAGGACGGCTTCGATATCCCGCTCACGCGCGCCGTGTCCGAGAGCGTGTCGATCCCGGTGATCGCCTCCGGCGGCGCCGGCAAGGCGGATGATTTCTACAAGGTATTTACCGAAGGCAAGGCGGACGCCGGACTGGCTGCGTCGATCTTCCATTACAAGGAGATCTCGATCGACGAAGTCAAGCGCGATCTGCGTGCGAAGGGAGTGGAAGTGCGGTGACAACCACCGTCGATATCGATACATTAAAATGGGATGAGCAAGGCCTGATTCCGGCGATCGTGCAGGATGCGGTGAGCAAGGAAGTGCTGACGCTGGCATATGTGAACCGGGAATCGCTCAAGGCTTCGCTGGAGAGCGGAGAGACCTGGTTCTGGAGCCGTTCCCGCCAGGAGTTGTGGCACAAGGGCGCAACCAGCGGCAACACGCAGAAGATCCGGGAGATTCGTTACGACTGCGACGCCGATGCGCTGCTCTTCCTGGTCGAGCCGCAGGGGCCGGCTTGCCACACCGGCAAGTACAGCTGCTTCCATGAGCGGCTGGATGCCGGGGATACGGCGGCCATCCAGGCGGCGAAGCACGACCGCTACGCGATCCTGAACGAGCTGGAGAAGGTGATCGCCAGCCGCGAAGCCGAGCGGCCGGAAGGAGCGTACACGACCTACCTGTTCGACAAGGGGGTCGACAAGATCCTGAAGAAGATCGGCGAAGAGGCCGGCGAGGTCATCATCGCGGCGAAGAACCGCGATCACAACGAGCTGAGCTGGGAAGCGAGCGACCTCATCTTCCACCTGCTCGTGCTCCTGCGTGAGCAGAAGCTGCCGATCGACCGCGTCCTCGCGGAGCTCGAAGGCCGTCACGCGAAACCGAAGCAATAGCGATAAGGTGAATTGCCCGAAGAACACGGTTCATCTCTTCGGGCAGTTGTTGCGTTCAGAGACATGCAGGCGGGGACGAGGAACAGAAAGGGGCGAAGGGCATGAGAATCGACTATCATACGCATCACGTCCGCTGCGGTCACGCGAAGGGAGAGCTGGAAGAATATGTGCTGCGCGGGATCGAACTGGGTCTCAAGCAGCTTGGACTCTCCGATCATATGCCGCTCATTCACGTGGATCCGGCGACGTATTACGAAGGCATGGCGATGCCGATGGAAGAATTGCCTCGATATGTGGAAGAATGCCTGTACCTGAAAGACAAATATCGTGATAGAATCGATATTCGGGTTGGTCTCGAAGGAGACTATATCGAAGGGTATGAGGAACAGATCGCGGCGATCGTCGAAGGCTACCCCTGGGATTATGTGATCGGTTCGGTGCATTTTCTCGGGGAATGGGATGTGACGGACTACCGCCAGCTGCACAACTGGGAAGGCAAGAACGTCGATGAGGTCTACGAGGCGTATTATGATGCCGTGCAGAAAGCGGCGCGGACCGGGCTGTACGATTACATAGGACATGTGGATGTGATCAAGCGGTTCGGGCAGAAGCCGTCCTCCGACATGACCGAGCTGGAGCGGCGGACGCTGGATGTGATCCGGGAGATGGGGCTCGCCATCGAGCTGAACGCTTCCGGCCTGCGCATGCCGGTGCAGGAGATGTTCCCGAGCAGACGGATGCTGGAGTATTGCCGAGCGATCGGCATACCGCTGACGGTCGGCTCCGATGCCCATGAGCCGGAGAGGTTGTCGCAGTATCTCGACGAGGCCTATGCGTTGCTCAGGGATGTCGGATTCACGGAGCTGGCAACATTCGACAAGCGTCGCCGCGTCATGGTGCCGCTTGAATAGAATGTTTTGAAACAAGATGTTGGTAAGGGTATAATGAGGGTATCCATGATTAACCCATAACCAATCTGGTGATCAATCGAGATTTTCCTTATATAACGTTTGGGAGGGGCCTATTCGTATCATGTTGGACAGCGAAACTACCAAAGTATTCTCGGGGACATCGAACCCGAAACTGGCGCAGAGAATCTGCAATGAGCTGGGCATTCCGCTCGGCAAGATCTTCATCTCGCGCTTCAAGAGCGGAGAGGTGTACTGTCACTTCGAGGAATCGATCCGCAACTGCGATGTATTCCTCGTCCAATCGTTCTCACATCCGATTAACGAGAATTTTGTCGAATTGCTCGTGATGATCGATGCAGCCAAGCGCGCTTCCGCCCGCACGGTCAATGTGATCGTCCCATACTACGGCTACGCCAGACAAGAACGCAAGGCGAAGCCGCGTGAGCCGATCTCGGCGAAGATGGTGGCGGACGTGCTGACGACTGCAGGAGCCAGACGGGTCATCACCGTTGACCTGCACGCGCCAGCGATTCAGGGATTCTTCAATATTCCGGTTGATCACCTGACCGCACTGGACATGATCGTGGACTATCTGAAGAAGCAGAACATCCAGAACCCGGTAGTGGTGTCCCCGGATGCAGGTCGTGCATCGACGGCGGAGAGGCTGGCGAGCTTCATGAATTCGCCGTTCGCCATCATGATCAAGAAACGCCCGGCCCACAACGAGTCCGTCATCACGCACCTGATCGGTGATGTCGAAGGACGGACGCCGATCATCATCGAGGACCTGATCGACACCGGCAAGACCCTGGTGAATGTCGTCGAGGGATTGAAGGAACGGGGCGCCAACGACGCTTATGTATGTGCCACCCACGGGCTGTTCTCGGGGGATGCCATCAAGAATCTCGACCGGCCTTATGTGAAGGAGATCATCGTTACCGATACGATCCCGCAGCCTGAAGACCTGTCGCCCAAATTCAAGATCCTGTCCATGGATCATCTGCTGGCTGACGCCATCCGCATCATCGTGCAAGGCGGCTCGATCAGCACCTTGTTCAAATCCGGAGGCGTGTGACCATCCATAGCGTCAAGCATGGTGATGATGCAATTGCCGGCATGAACGACAGGAGGTGCAAGTAACGGTGAAGAATAAACAGAGGAACGCTGAACATGCTGCACACAACGTGATTCCGCTGCGGTTGAACGCCGAGTTTTACTTCGAGCGGGCGATGCAGTCGCTGGATCGCTATCATTATGAGAAGGCGCTTCGATATTTTCGCCGTGCTGCTGAAACCGAGCCGGGAAACGCTGTTCATCATATTAATCTGGCAGGTGTACTGTCGGAAACCGGTGATTATGAATCATCGAACAAGATTCTGCAGTATGTCCTGGAATCTCTGGATCCCACTCTTACCGAATGCCATTTCTACATGGCGAACAATTATCTCAACATGGACAAGCTTGAAGAATCCGAGAGTGCGCTCCTGCGCTACCTGGAGCTGGACGAGCAGGGCTTGTATATAGAGGAAGCCGAGGAGCTGCTCGAGCTGCTCTCGCTGGAGCTTGGACGCCCGGTGAAGGTCAGGAGCATCCGCTGCAGGGCCGAGCTGTTCGAGCATGATCAGGCGCGGGTGCTGCTGGAGGAAGGACGCTTCAATGAAGCGGTGCGTCGACTGGAGCAGCTGTCCGAGCAGAATCCGGATTTCCTGGCGGCGCGCAACAACCTGGCACTGGCATATTATTATATGGGGCAGCTCGAGCGTGCCGTGGAGACGGTGGAGTCGGTGCTCCGGGAGGATCCGGGCAACCTGCATGCCCAGTGCAATCTGGTGATCCTCAAGCTGCAGATGGAGCAGCATGACGAGGTGAAGCGCCTGACGGACAGCCTGAAGAAACTGCATCCGCTGAATCCGGAGCACGCCTTCAAGCTGGCGACGACGATGGGGATCATCGGCGAGCATGAACACGCCTATCGCCTGTTCCGGCGCCTGATCAAGTTCGGATTGATCGAGCCGGATGCGAGCCTCTATCACTATACCGCTGTTGCGGCTTCCCATACCGGAAGGTATGAAGTGGCGCGCAAGCTGTGGCGGCATGTGAAGAAGCTCGATCCGGACATGAGCATCGCCGACTACTGCCTGCAGCAGCTGGACCGGCACGAGGAAAGCGGCAGCGAGATGCCGCTTGAGCTCAGCTACAGCTATCAGCTGCCGTTTGAGGAGCAGTTCAAGTGGTTCGAGCAGGCGGATGGCTCGATCTCCGACAAGTTCCGCCGCGACCCGATCGTCCGCTCCTCGTTCTTCTGGGTGCTGCGCTACGGCGATCATGACACGAAGCTTCAGGTCATCCAGGCGTTGGGCCTGATCGGCGATCAGGAGGTGGAGATGGCGCTGCGCGAGTTCGTGCAGCGGCCGGAAGAGGCGGATGATCTGAAGAGAGCGGCGCTGCTGGTGCTGTATGAGATCGGGGCCAAGGAGCCGTATCAGGCGGTGCTTGGCGGTCGTCAGGTGGAGCTGAACGGACCGCCGCGCGGCGCCGTGTTGTCCGTCTGGGAGCAGTCCTGGCAGCAGGTGATCGACATCGCGCTCTCCAAGATGGAGAAGCACTATGACATGATCGAGCGATATGACATGCAGACGCTGTGGTCGGACTATCTCAGCAAGACCTATCCGGACACGCCCCAGATTCGCAGATCCGAGGGGTGGGCCGCTGCGCTTGAGTATCTGATTGCCAAGATGCACAGAAGACACATCACCTATATAGAGGTTGCTGCCCGGTACGGGGTATCCGTGTCCACAGTCCGCCGGCACGCCATGGAGATCGATCGGGTCTGCGGTCTGCGGGAGAAGATGGAAGCCATCTTCCCTCAATTTGGCGGCAAACTATAGACAAGGTATCGTATGAAGGAGCATGAACCGGTTCAGGTCGTCATCTCGGCTTGCTGGTCATGCGTATTTTATAGGAGCAGGAGGTAGAAATCCATGTACAAGACGGTTGTTATCGGCACAGGACCGGCTGGCTTGACGGCTGCCATCTATCTGGCGCGGGCCAATCTGGAGCCGCTCGTGATCGAGGGACCGGAGCCGGGCGGGCAGCTGACGACGACGACGGAGGTTGAGAACTTCCCCGGGTTTCCGGAAGGGATCATGGGGCCTGAACTGATGGACAATATGCGCAAGCAGGCGGAACGCTTCGGCGCGAAGTTCCAGCGCGGCTGGGTGACGAAGCTGGACGCCTCGAGCAGGCCGTTCAGGCTGACGGTCGATGGCGCTGGCGAGCTGCTGGCGGAATCGGTGATCATCTCCACCGGCGCCACTGCCAAACTGCTCGACATTCCCGAGGAGAAGGCCAACATCGGCCGCGGCGTCAGCACCTGCGCGACTTGTGACGGCTTCTTCTTCCGCGGCAAGAAGATCATCGTGGTTGGCGGCGGCGACTCGGCGATGGAGGAGGCGAACTTCCTGACGAGATTCGCGACGGAAGTGCGCATCGTGCATCGCCGCGAAGAGCTGCGCGCGTCGAAGATCATGCAGGAGCGGGCGCGCGCGAACGAGAAGATCGTCTGGAGCCTGAATCGCACGCCGCTGGCTGTCATCGCCGATGACCGCGGCGTGACCGGCCTGAAGGTGCGGAACAACGCGACCGGCGAAGAGGAAGTGCTGGAGGCAAGCGGCATCTTCGTGGCGATCGGACACAAGCCGAACACCGACTTCCTCAAGGGGATCATCGATCTGGACGAGCACGGCTACATCAAGGTGAAGCCGGGCACGACAGAGACGAATGTGCCGGGCATCTTCGCTTGCGGCGACGTGCAGGACAGCCGATACAGACAGGCGATTACCGCAGCGGGCAGCGGCTGCATGGCGGCGCTGGACTGCGAACGTTTCCTCGAGGGAAGCGCGACGCAGGACTGGAGCAAGACGCTGTAAGCCTGGGAGAAGTTCGGGGGATAGCATCTTTCATTCAGAAGGCCATCCGTGTATGGGTGGCCTTCTTGCACGCAAGCCGCGAGGAAGCTTGTTGTCGAATGGATCCTGATGGATCGGACGATCATTCGACATTGGCATGAAATTCTTGCGAATCCATCATGGTGTGACATCGTGTGGATGTGATACAATAAGGCTATAAGATGGGGGATCGTCTTGCGGGCACGCGGGTCGATCTTTTTTGTATGCATGTACGTGGCCACGGTCAGAGATGTCTTGACCTGACTATAGCCTTAATATATAGTTGGAATGAATCGCGTGGTACAACGGTACAAAAGAAAAGATTCATGTTAATCTTCACAGTCGGGGTGATAGGAATGACACAATCTATCTATGTCGGTGTCGATGTTGGCGGCACCTCCATCAAGCTGGGGATTTGCAATGTGAACGGTGATTTGCTGGAAACATACGAGGGACCAACCGAAGCAGAGGGCGGTTCTGAGGTGGTGCTTCGCCATATTGCTGAGTATGCCCGCAAGATCGTCGAGCAATCGGCATACTCCTGGGAGCAGGTGGCCGGCGTCGGAGTTGGCTTCCCTGGTTTCATGGACATGAAGAACGGCGTCGTCAGGTTCGCGCCTAACCTGAAGTGGGAGAATATTCCGGTGCGCGCGAAGCTGGAGGAGAAGCTGCAGAAGCCGATCAAGATCAACAACGACGCCAACATCGCCGCGCTGGGTGAAGCGTGGGCAGGAGCAGGCAAAGGCGTCGATGACCTGATCATGCTGACGCTCGGCACCGGCGTAGGTGGAGGGATCATCGCCGGCGGCAAGATCTACGAAGGCTACAACGGCATGGCTGGCGAGCTGGGCCATATCCACGTCGTGCCGGATCTTGAGGCGATCCAGTGCGGTTGCGGCCGCAAGGGCTGCGTCGAGACGGTATCGTCCGCGACCGGCATCGTGCGCATGGCGAAGGATGCGCTGGAACGCGGCGAGAAGACGATGCTGTCGATGGGCGAAGTGACGGCCAAGGCGGTGCTGGATGCGGCGCGTGAAGGCGACGAGGTCGCCAAGCGCATCGTCAGCCGCGCCGGTTATTATCTCGGCCTGACGATGAGCACGCTGGCGATCATCCTGAATCCGCAGCGCTTCATCATCGGCGGAGGCGTGTCGAAGGCAGGGGAGATCCTGTTCCAGCCGGTGCGCGAAGCGTTCGCGAAGCATACGCCGCCGAGCATGCAGGAGGGTGTGGACATCGTTCCCGCCATTCTGGGGAACAATGCGGGAGTCGTCGGAGCCGCAGCCTTGCACCTCCGGGGATAAACCACTCATCCGCCTGATCTGCTATAATGGATGCATGAGTCTGACGGAGTCCGCAGGACAGGAGGTTGCGTGACATGACGCAAGTATACGGTTCAGCCCATCTGGTGATCATCACAGGGATGTCCGGGGCGGGCAAGACGATCGCTGTGCAATGCCTGGAGGATCTTGGGTACTTCTGCGTCGACAATCTTCCCCCGGTGCTGATTCCCAAGTTCGCCGAGCTGATCGAGCAGTCGCGCGGCAACATCGAGAAGGTGGCGCTGGTCATCGACCTGCGCGGCCGGGAATTCTTCACGGCGCTGAATGAGGCGCTGGCGGAGCTGCAGACGAATACGACGATCCGCTACGAGATCCTGTTCCTCGATGCGACGGATTCCGTGCTGGTCCAGAGGTACAAGGAAAGCCGCCGCCGCCATCCGCTGGCGAAGAGCGGTTCGCCGCTCGACGGCATCGTGCAGGAGCGGAAACTGCTGGAGGAGCTCAAAGGCATGGCGACCCAGGTCATCGATACGAGCAACATGAAGCCGGCCCAGCTCAAGATGGCGATCACCTCGCGCTTCAGTCAGTCTGAACGAAGCAGGATCAACGTGAATATCATATCCTTCGGATTCAAATATGGCATTCCCATCGATGCTGATCTCATCTTCGATGTGCGCTTTCTGCCGAATCCTCACTACATCGATCATCTCAGACCGAAGACTGGTCAGGACCAGGAGGTCTATGATTATGTGATGAGATGGAACGAGACACAGGTCTTCCTGACCAAATTGTTGGATCTGATCCAATACCTTATCCCGCAATATGTGAAGGAGGGGAAGAGCCAGGTTGTCATCGGCATCGGCTGCACTGGCGGCAAGCATCGATCCGTCGCGATCGCTGAATATCTCTGCAAGATGATCGGCAGCGGAGAGCTTGAGACAGCCCATGTAACACATCGCGATGCCGCGCGTGATCATCGATAAGGGGAGAGTAGAGGCATGGGGAAGGGTCCCAGGGAAATGGATTTGCCGCGCATCGTCGTGATCGGAGGAGGGACCGGTCTGTCCGTCATGCTGCGCGGACTGAAAGCTCTGCCGCTGGATATTACGGCCATCGTGACGGTGGCGGATGATGGCGGCAGCTCGGGCGTGCTGCGCTCGGAGATGCAGATGCCGCCCCCCGGCGACATCCGCAACGTGCTGCTGGCGCTCGCGGATGTGGAGCCGATGCTGTCCAAGGTGCTGCAGCACCGGTTCCATGAGGGGTCGAGCCTGGCCGGGCACAGCCTGGGCAATCTGATCCTCGCCGCGATGAAGGAGATCACCGGGGATTTCGTGACGGCGGTCAAGGAGCTCAGCAAGGTGCTGGCGGTCAGGGGCCAGGTGCTGCCGGCCAGCGCTCAGCCGATCGAGCTGATCGCCGAATATTCGGACGGCAGCCAGGTGCGCGGGGAATCGCAGATCCCGAAGCGAGGCATGCCGATCCGCAAGGTGAGGATCGAGCCGGTCAACGCGGTGCCGCTCGCCGAAGCGGTGGAAGCGATCGAGCGGGCGGACGCGATCATCATCGGTCCCGGCAGCCTGTACACGAGCATCATTCCCAACCTGATCGTGCCCGGCATCGCAACGGCCATCGTCCGTTCCAGGGCGGTCAAGATCTTCGTCTGCAACGTGATGACGCAGCCCGGCGAGACGGACCGTTACAGCGCCGGGATGCATGTGAACGCGATCGTGCGGCATGTGCCGGACATCACCTTCGACTATATCGTGGTGAATGATGGTCCGATCTCGCAAGAGGTGCTTAAGAAATACGCGGAGCAGGGCGCGGAGCCGGTGCGGCTGGACCGGAAGGAGCTTGACGCTACCGGCGCCGAGATCATCGCTGATCGGCTCGTCCTGTATCGCACGTATCTGCGCCATGATACCGAGAGGCTGAGCGAGCATATATTAAGGATCGTCCATTCCTGGACAGCGAAGAAGAGGTGACAGGAATGTCTTTTGCAGCCCAAACCAAAAAAGAACTGACGATGATCGAGGCAGGGCAAGCTTGCTGCGAGAGAGCGGAGCTGGCGGCGCTGATCCGCATGATCGGCACCGTGCAGCTTACCGGCAAGCGGATCGTGCTGGATGTGTCGACGGAGAACGCCGCCATCGCCAGGCGCATCTTCACGCTGATCAAGCGGCAGTTCGGCATTCAGGCAGAGCTGCTCGTGCGCAAGAAGATGCGGCTGAAGAAGAACAACGTCTATATCGTGCGCGTGCCGCGAGGCGTGGAGGAGCTGTTGAAAGAGCTCAAGATCGTCTCGGAGGGCTTCATGTTCCAGCCCGGCATCGATGCCAGCCTCATCCGCAAGGAGTGCGACCGCAGGGCATACCTGCGCGGCGCCTTCCTGGCAGGAGGCTCGGTCAACAATCCCGAAGGCTCCTCCTATCATCTGGAGATCGCCTCCATGTATGAGGAGCATTGCGAAGCCTTGTGCAATCTGGTCAACCGTTATGGACTCAACGCTCGATGCATCGAGCGCAAGAAGGGATTCGTCCTGTATATGAAGGAAGGCGAGAAGATCATCGATTTTCTCAGCCTGATCGGCGCGCATCAGGCGCTGCTGAAGTTTGAAGATGTGAGGATCATGCGCGACATGCGCAACTCGGTGAACCGCATCGTCAACTGCGAAACCGCCAATCTGAACAAGACGATCGGCGCAGCGATGAGGCAGATCGAGAACATCAAGCTGCTGGAGCAGGAGATCGGACTCGATCAATTGCCGGAGAAGCTGCGCGAGGTGGCGATCGTGCGGCTGCAGCATCCCGATCTCAACCTGACGGAGGTTGGCGAGCTGCTCAAGGGCCGCGTCAGCAAGTCAGGCGTCAACCACCGCCTGCGCAAGCTGGACGAACTTGCGAACAAAGTCCGCAATGGACTAAAATAAAGCTCGGAGCATGGGATGCCTCAGGCCGAATCGCAGGTCCGTCTGCGATCCGGTGGAAAACGTGAGGAAGCCTTGATTGGTTCTAGTGCTAACAAGGGAATAATGGTATAATATTTTAGAAACACCTTGTTCTCCAATCACGCAAGCATCACATACGCTCTTTTGCTCACGATGACGGAAGAAAACGGCGAGAATGCCGTATGTTGCATACAAATTACATTCTAGGGGGAAAGGTTGTATGGCAAAGTGCCCTGTCGTTGTTAAGCTGAAAACAGGACTCCATGCTCGACCAGCTGCTCTATTCGTGCAGGAAGCGAATAAATTCTCTTCTGAAATATTCGTGGAAAAGGATTCCAAGAAGGTTAATGCCAAGAGCATCATGGGGATCATGAGTCTGGCCATCAGCTCCGGAACGGAAGTTAACATCATCGCTGAGGGTGCCGATGCTGAGCAGGCGGTAAGTGCGCTTGTGGCGCTCGTCAGCAAGGAAGAAATCGAAAACCCATAATCTGGCAACCTCCGTTCTTATATAACCTCATCATGTGTAAGCGCCATCTTCACGCTGTGGAGTTATGGCGTTTATTCATATCGCATCAAGGCACAAAAAAAGCCGCAACGACATAAACGTCATTGCAGCTTCCTCTGTCACACCTTCTCGATGACATGATCCACGATACCGTAAGACTTGGCGTCATAGGCGCTCATGAAGTAATCGCGGTCGGTATCTCTCTCGATGCGTTCCAACGGTTGTCCCGTGCGCTCGGACAAGATGCGGTTCAGATTGTCGCGCATTCTGAGGATTCGCTTCGCGCTGATCTCAATATCGCTGGCTTGACCTTGCGCTCCCCCGAGCGGTTGATGGATCATCACTTCGCTGTTGGGCAGGGCGTAACGCTTGCCCTTGGCGCCAGCGGTCAGCAGGAATGCGCCCATCGAAGCGGCCATGCCGACGCAGATGGTCGAGACGTCCGGCTTGATGTATTGCATCGTATCATAGATCGCCATGCCGGCTGAGATGGAGCCGCCAGGACTGTTGATGTACAGGTTGATGTCTTTCTCCGGATCTTCGGCAGCAAGGAACAGCATCTGTGCGATGATCGAGTTGGCCACGGCGTCGTTGATCGGCGAACCGAGGAAGATGATGCGGTCCTTGAGCAGGCGGGAATAGATGTCATAAGCTCTTTCACCGCGATTGGTTTGCTCTACCACCATTGGGATATAACCAGTCATGTCATGTACCCTCCCTTTATCAGACTTGCCGCGGCATAGCGCGGCTGGATTGGCTTGCGTATCCTTATGATACCGAAATCTCGCGCAAAGGTCAAGAAAGGTCAAACACTGGTCAAAAAAATAAGATTCAGTATACAAGCGTATATGGCGCGCTCGCGAGGAATTGAACCTCGATCTCAGGCTCCGGAGGCCTGCGTCGTATCCATTGGACCACGAGCGCACTTATGAGACGCAAAGGTAATTATATGATAACGGGGGACAAAAATCAAGCGTCACATTTTGCCTTTCTTCTGATCCGTTTTGTCTGAAGGGCATCCTGGACGGCAGTATCCCGCACTGTGGCGGGATCGGCCCGATCGATGCCCCCTTTGTGCGATCGGCATCTGTGTCGATTTTCATAACAGGAGACAATCGGTCTTGCTTTTTTCGTATATCTGGAATAGAATAATGTTATCAGGTTGACCTGATCTTTTTTTCAACCCAGGTGGGACTGAATTTGATATGTAGGGACAATTTATGTCCCGCCGATTGCCGCTTAAGCAGGATCATGTTCTGAACGAAGTGAGGAATCCTATGAGACGGATCATTGACATCCAGAGACAGCTGCTGCCCGATCTGACGGAAGTGCTGAAGAAGCGGTATACGATCCTGAAGTCGATCAGGCTTTCCGGGACGGTCGGCAGACGGTCGCTCGCTTCCTCGATCGGCATGACAGAACGCGTCCTGCGGGCAGAGCTGGATTTCCTGAAGACGCAAGGTCTGATCAGCGTCTCCCCGGCGGGGATGGACATCACGGACGCAGGCGTGAAGCTGCTCGGTGACATCGAGACCTTCATCAAGGATCTGTTCGGGCTTACCGAGTTGGAGGAGAAGATTCGTCAGACGTACCAGCTGAAGCAGGTGATCGTCGTTCCCGGCGATTCCGATCAGTCGCCGCATACGAGGCGCGAGCTTGGACTGGCTGGCGCGCAGGCGATCCGCAAGCACGTGAGGCATCAGGACGTCGTCGCCGTCACCGGAGGTTCGACGCTGGCGGAGGTGGCCAATCTGCTGACGTTCACCGCAGGCGATCCGACCTGCGTGTTCGTTCCGGCAAGGGGCGGACTCGGGGAGAATGTGGAGATCCAGGCCAACACGATCGCCTCGATCATGGCCAAGCGTACCGGAGGCCAGTACCGCATGCTGCACGTGCCCGACAACCTGGGCGAGGAAGCCTATCAGTCGCTGATGAACGATCCGAATATTCAGGAGATCGTATCCGTCATCCGTCAGGCCCGTATCGTCGTCCACGGTATCGGCAACGCTATGACTATGGCGCGCAGGCGCAAGACCGATCAGAAGACGATAGAATGGCTGCAGCGTGAAGGGGCTCATGCCGAGGCGTTCGGGTATTACTTTGACCGCAATGGTCATGTGGTGCACAAGATGCCGACCGTCGGGCTCAAGCTGGAGGACATCGTCCAGGTCGAGGTGGTGATCGCGGTCGCCGGCGGCAGCAGCAAGGCTGAGGCGATCGAGTCGATCCTGAAGTACGGACATGAGGACGTGTTGATCACCGACGAGGCTGCAGCACAGATCATCGTGAGTCGCAACTGAGAGGGACATCGATATTGATTGACCATGCTGATCCTGTCAGCAGGTCATTCAAGCATAAACATTTTTAAACATTATGAAGGAGGAACTTCAACATGGTAAAAGTAGGGATCAATGGATTTGGCCGCATCGGTCGTAACGTGTTCCGCGCAGCGCTGAACAATCCGGAGGTAGAGATCGTCGCGATCAACGACCTGACCAACGTCAAGACACTCGCACACCTGCTGAAATATGACTCCACTCATGGCAAGATCGACGCAACGGTTGAAGCCGCTGAAGACGCGCTGATCGTCAACGGCAAGTCCATCAAGGTATTCGCAGAACGTGATCCTGGCGCGCTGCCTTGGGCAGAATATGGCGTGGAGATCGTCGTTGAATCCACCGGTATCTTCACCGCGAAGGAGAAGGCAGAAGCTCATCTGAAGGGCGGCGCGAAGAAGGTCATCATCTCCGCTCCGGCTACGAACGAAGACATCACGATTGTTATGGGCGTTAACGAAGACAAGTACGACCCGGCGAAGCACACGATCATCTCCAACGCTTCCTGTACGACGAACTGTCTCGCACCGTTCGCGAAGGTGTTGCACGACAAGTTCGGCATCGTCAAGGGCATGATGTCGACGATCCACTCCTACACGAACGACCAGAACGTGCTCGACCTGCCGCACAAGGATCTTCGCCGTGCGCGCGCAGCTGCGGAGAACATCATTCCTTCGACCACCGGCGCTGCCAAGGCTGTGGCCCTCGTTCTGCCTGAGCTGAAGGGCAAGCTGAACGGCATGGCGTTCCGCGTACCTACGCCTAACGTATCGGTAACGGACCTGGTTGTGGAGCTGTCCCGCAATGTAACGGTCGAAGAAGTCAACGCAGCGCTGAAGGAAGCAGCCAACGGTCCGCTGAAGGGCATCCTGAACTATTCCGAAGAGCCGCTCGTATCGCGCGACTACAACGGCGATCCTGCTTCGTCCACGATCGACGCGCTGTCCACGATGGTGGTCGGCGACAATCTCGTGAAGGTCGTCTCCTGGTACGACAACGAATGGGGCTACTCCAACCGTGTCGTAGACCTCGTAGCTTACATCGCCAGCAAAGGCCTGTAATCGGTCAGCTGTATCCGTCAGCCTGAGTTCGAATATTCCTTGCGTGAACGGTTGAAATAGAGGGGCCCCACTCCTCTATTTCCACCGTTCACACCACTATGAGAGGGGCACGGTTATCATGAACAAAATGAGTGTTCGAGATATCGAGGTAACAGGCAAAAAGGTGTTCGTTCGCGTCGACTTCAACGTACCTCTCCAGGACGGCGTCATCACCGATGACACGCGCATCCGGGAAACGTTGCCGACGATCCAATACCTGATCGAGCAAGGGGCGAAGATCATCCTGGCGAGCCACCTGGGCCGTCCGAAGGGGAGGTTCGTCGATGAGTTCCGTCTGACACCTGTGGCTGCGCGTCTGTCCGAGCTGCTCGGCGGCAAGCCTGTGGCGAAGGCGGACGACGTGATCGGCGATGCGGTGAAGGCACAGGTGGACAAGCTGCAGAACGGCGATATCCTGCTGCTCGAGAATGTTCGCTTCTATCCTGGCGAAGAGAAGAACGATCCGGAATTCGCCAAGGCGCTGGCAGAACTGGCTGACATCTATGTGAACGACGCGTTCGGAGCAGCGCACCGTGCACACGCTTCGACGGAAGGCATCGCGCATCATCTGCCGGCTGTCTCCGGTCTCCTGATGGAGAAGGAGATCAGCGTTCTCGGCAAGGCGCTTAAAAATCCGGAGCGTCCGTTTACGGCGATCATCGGCGGCGCGAAGGTCAAGGACAAGATCGGCGTCATCGAGAATCTGCTGAACATCGCCGACAACGTGCTGATCGGCGGCGGCATCTCCTATACCTTCTTCAAGGCTCAGGGCTACGAGATCGGCCAATCGCTCGTCGACAACGAGAAGCTTGATCTGGCGCTCGGATTCATCGAAAAAGCGAAGGAGAAGGGCGTCAACTTCTATCTCCCGGTGGATATCGTCATCGCGGACTCTTTCACCGCCGAAGCGAACACCAGGATCGTCGGCGTCGACGGCATCCCGGCTGACTGGGAAGGCGTGGATATCGGACCGAAGACGCGCGAGATCTTCGCGGATGTGATCAAGAACTCGAAGCTCATCGTCTGGAACGGACCCATGGGCGTATTCGAGGTCGACAAATTCGCTGAAGGCACCAGAGCCGTTGCCCAGGCTTGCGCTGATACGGCAGGCTACACGGTGCTCGGCGGCGGCGATTCCGCAGCGGCAGCGGAGAAGTTCAAGCTGGCTGACAAGATGGACCACATCTCCACCGGCGGCGGAGCATCGCTCGAATTCATGGAAGGCAAGGCGCTTCCTGGCGTCGTTGCCCTGAACGACAAGTAATCGAATCCTGAACCACAGCGGCAGGCTGTCGGCGACACATACGCATGCACTCAGCGCATGCGTATGTGCATGCCGGCGGCTATGTGTCGCTTATAGCCAAATTTCACCAATAGGGAGTGGACGGAATGCGTACTCCGATCATAGCGGGCAACTGGAAAATGTTCAAAACCGTTGGCGAGGCAATCGCCTTCGTAAACGAAGTGAAGGGCAAGGCGGAAGTGGAAGGTGTGGAGAGCGTCATCTGCGCGCCATTCACCGCATTGCCTGCGCTGGCAGAGGCCGTCAAGGGCACGAAGCTGAAGATTGGCGCACAGAACATGCACTGGGAGGAAAGCGGCGCATACACCGGGGAGATCAGCGGAGCGATGCTGAAGGACCTGGGCGTCGATTACGTCATCATCGGACACTCCGAGCGCAGGGCATACTTTGCTGAGACGGATGAGACGGTTAACAGGAAGGTGCATGCCGCTTTCCGATACGGCATCACACCGATCATCTGCGTGGGCGAGAAGCTGGAGGAGCGCGAAGCGGGGCAGACGAAGGAAGTGTGCCGCGTGCAGACGGAAGCCGCCCTGCAAGGCTTGACGGCGGAGCAGGCTGCGCAGGCCGTCATCGCGTACGAGCCGATCTGGGCGATCGGTACGGGCAAGTCTTCCACGGCGGACGATGCGAACGAAGTCATCGGCTACATCCGCGAGCGGGTGGCAGCCGTGTTCGGCAGCGAAGTGGCTGGCAAGATTCGCATCCAGTACGGCGGCAGCGTGAAGCCGAACAACATTCGCGAATTCATGCAGCAGTCGGAGATCGACGGCGCGCTCGTCGGCGGAGCAAGCCTGGAGCCTGCTTCCTATATTCAACTGGTTGAGGGGGCCAAATAGATGTCTGCACCGAAACCTGTAGCTCTGATCATCCTCGACGGATTCGGCCTGCGTGAAGAGACGGAAGGCAATGCCGTGGCGCTGGCGAAGAAGCCGAACTTCGACCGGTATTGGGCGGAGTATCCGCATACGACGCTGACGGCTTACGGTGAAGCGGTGGGCCTGCCGGACGGTCAGATGGGCAACTCCGAGGTCGGGCACCTGAACATCGGCGCCGGCCGCATCGTCTACCAGGATCTGACGCGCATCTCGAAGTCGATCCGGGATGGGGATTTCGAGCAGAATGAGACGTTGCTCGCAGCCATTGAGAGCGCGAAGAACAAGGGCAAGAAGCTTCATCTGTACGGGCTTCTGTCCGACGGTGGCGTGCACAGCCATATCAGCCATCTGTTCGCACTCCTGGATCTGTGCAAGAAGAGGGATTTCCATGATGTCTATGTGCACGCGTTCCTCGATGGGCGCGATGTGGCGCCGGACTCGGCGAGATATTACATGGAACAATTGGTGAACTACATGAAGGAGATCGGCGTCGGGCAAGTGGCCACGGTGCAGGGCCGGTATTATGCGATGGACCGCGACAAGCGCTGGGATCGCGTGGAGAAATCCTACCGCGCCATGGTCTATGGCGAGGGGCCTCAGGCTCAGGATCCGGTCAAGGCGATCGAGGAATCCTACGCCCAATCGGTCTATGACGAATTCGTGCTGCCGACCGTCATCGTGAGGGAGGACGGGCAGCCGGTGGCGAAGGTGGAGTCCGAGGACTCCGTGATCTTCTTCAACTTCCGTCCGGACCGCGCCATCCAGCTGTCGCTGGTGTTCACCAACGAGGATTTCCGCGAGTTCGATCGCGGACCGGGACGTCCGAAGAACCTGCACTATGTCTGCATGACGCTGTTCAGCGAGACGGTGGGCGGATATGTTGCATACAAGCCGAAAAATCTGGATAATACTCTAGGGGAAGTCATCGCGCAACATGGTCTGAAGCAGCTGAGGATCGCCGAGACGGAGAAATACCCGCACGTGACCTTCTTCTTCAGCGGCGGCCGCGACGTGGCGCTGCCTGGCGAGACGCGCATCCTGATCAATTCGCCGAAGGTCGCCACCTATGACCTGAAGCCGGAGATGAGCGCCTACGAGGTGGCGGAAGCTTGCGTGAAGGAGATCGAGGCGGAACGCCATGACGCGATCATCCTGAACTTCGCGAATCCGGACATGGTCGGACACTCCGGCATGCTGGAGCCGACGATCAAGGCGGTGGAGGCGACCGACGAATGCCTGGGCAAGGTCGTGGATGCGGTCCTGGCCAAGGGCGGCGTCGCCGTGATCATCGCCGACCACGGCAACGCGGAAGTCGAGATCGACGAGAACGGCCGTCCGCATACGGCACATACGATCAATCCGGTGCCGTTCATCGTGACGGTCAAGGATGCGAAGCTGAGAGACGATGGGATCCTGGCCGATGTGGCGCCAACGATCCTCAAGCTGATGAATCTGCCACAGCCTGCGGAGATGACCGGCAAGCCGATCATCATCGACTGATGGAGGCAAGGCCGGGACATGGCGGCACAGTTGAACGCATGGACCAGTCCGGTCCTCATCGGCGGATGAACGACAGCCCTGCGAAGCTGCATGAGCATTGTACGATGTACAATTCATGGCTATATATGACAAGACGAAGAGGAGAGTGTGACAGTATGACGATTATCTCTGATGTTTATGCGCGCGAAGTGCTTGACTCTCGCGGCAACCCGACCGTAGAAGTGGAAGTGCTGCTCGAATCCGGCGCTCAAGGCCGTGCGATCGTGCCATCCGGCGCGTCCACCGGCGCTTATGAAGCCGTCGAGCTTCGCGATGGCGACAAGAGCCGTTACCTGGGCAAGGGCGTACTGACGGCCGTGAAGAATGTGAACGAGATCATCGCTCCTGAGATCATCGGCTGGGACGCTCTTGATCAGGTGGGCATCGACCGCCGCATGATCGAGCTGGACGGCACGCCGAACAAGGGCAAGCTCGGCGCGAACGCGATCCTCGCGGTATCGATGGCCGTTGCCCGCGCAGCCGCTGACGCGGTGGGCGTACCGCTCTACGTATACCTCGGCGGATTCAACGCGAAGACGCTGCCGGTTCCGATGATGAACATCCTCAACGGCGGCGCTCACGCCGACAACAACGTGGACATCCAGGAGTTCATGGTGCTTCCTGTCGGCGCGACCAGCTTCGCAGAAGCGCTCCGAACCGGCGCCGAGATCTTCCACAACCTGAAGTCCGTGCTGAAGGCGAAGGGCCTGAATACGGCGGTTGGCGACGAAGGCGGCTTCGCGCCGAACCTGGGCTCCAACGAAGAAGCGCTGGCGACGATCATCGAAGCGATCGAGAAGGCTGGCTACAAGCCTGGCGTCGATGTCATGCTCGGCATGGACGTGGCTTCCACCGAATTCTACAAGGATGGCAAGTATCACCTCGAGGGCGAAGGCAGATCGTTCACCTCCGCGGAATTCGTTGACTTCCTCGCCGGTCTCGTAGACAAGTATCCGATCATCTCGATCGAAGACGGCTGCGCCGAGGACGACTGGGAAGGCTGGAAGCTGCTGACCGACCGTCTCGGCGGCAAGGTGCAGCTCGTGGGCGACGACCTGTTCGTCACCAATACGGCTCGCCTGTCCGAAGGCATCAAGAAGGGCGTGGCGAACTCCATCCTCGTCAAGGTGAACCAGATCGGCACGCTGACGGAAACCTTCGACGCGATCGAGATGGCGAAGCGCGCAGGATACACGGCCGTTGTCTCCCACCGTTCCGGCGAGAGCGAGGACAGCACGATCGCGGATATCGCCGTTGCGACCAACGCCGGTCAGATCAAGACGGGCGCTCCTTCCCGCACAGACCGCGTGGCGAAGTACAACCAGCTGCTCCGCATCGAAGACGAACTGGGCGACGTAGCCCAATACGGCGGACGCGCTGCATTCTATAACCTGAAGTAATCAGCTGCGCCCAGTCGATGGGCAGCGGCATGGGAATAAGCCCGCTTGCAGGCATGCTCCTGCAGGCGGGCTTATGTGCTGTTCAAGGGGATCTGTTTGAGGCGTGACGGCGGATATCCCTTGATTTTCTTGAACAGTTTGCTGAAATGATAGACATCCTTGAACCCGCACAAGGTCGCTGCCTCCGTCACGGAGAATTCGCCGCTGATGAGCAGGTTCTCGGCCTGGTTCACCCGGTAATGATTGATGTAGCTGTGCAGGGATTGGCCGATGCTCTTCTTGAACAGTCCACCCAGGTAAGAGGCGTTAAATCCTACGCTCTCCGCGATCTGGGCAACCTTCAGCGGAGTGTGATAATGGCTGTGGATATATTGGATCGTCTTCTGTACCGCCGGATGCCAGTCCAGAGGGTGGTTGTCATAGACGAGCAGCCGCAACAGATCGGAGAGGATGACCAGGATGAGCCCGCGTACCTTGATCTGGAAGCCGTCCGTCTTGCTCGTCCATTCATCGTTCAGCTTGCGGAACAGGAAATCCAGCTCGCTGTGATAGCCGATATGGCTGCGAACCGGGAAGGGCAGCACGACCTCCTCAATGCCTGAGTATTCGTGGAGCGTCAGATTGGTCGCATAGGCGGTCATCGGATCGCCGCTGGTGATCTGCGCCTGCCTAAGGCTGCCCTTGGGGATGCACAGGAGATCGCCCTGCTTCACCGGATAGGCATCGCCGTTCACATAGTAGGTGGCTTCCCCGTCAAGCACGTAGGTCAGATCGATGAAGCCGATGCGAGCCTCGTTGATGCGCCAGTCTCTGGTGCATTTGCGGTATACGAAATAGTGGACGTTCGGGAACATCGAATCATAGCTCAAGCCATTCATCCCTCTCACCCTCTCCATACTGCTCCGTACTCCCTCTCGACCTTTCTTCTTTCAATAAACCGGATATGGACATGTCGTTTCCTGACGGCAAAAGATGAGTGAAATGGACAAACCATCCGCGAAATAGCCATTGTTGCCAGCGCAGGAAGATCTCATAATGATCAAAGCAGCTGCAAATAAAATAAGGAGGTCGAACAAGATGAATCCGCTTACAAGGAAAACGATGGGTTTCATTGCTGTCTTTCTTGTTTTATTTTCACTGTGTCCGAGTTCTATTCTAGCATCGCCTGTTTCTTCGTGGCAAGGATACAAGGATGTGGAAGAATTGCCTGAAATCGATACCATACCGGATCCGTTTCAATTCTTTGACGTCCGGAATGACCCGAACGGAGATGGGGTGGTGAGCACGCCGGCGGAATGGGAGAACCGAAGGCAGGAGATCCGCGAACTCGTGCAGCGATACTGGCTCGGCTACCGCTGGGAGACGCCCGAAGAGAGCGTGACCGGCGCCACCTATCCGACCCATGAACCGAATGAGATCGCGCTGGGATTTGATTGGCCGCCTTTCTTCTACGCCACCCGTTATAATCTCGGGGAGGAATTCCAGAAGCTCGCCGATCGGCTGCTGGAGGAAACCGTCGAGGTGCGTGAGATCACGAACGCCGGACTCGGTGACGTGGTGGCAAGCGCAGGTCCCGCGAGCGATGCGGATGAAGCTCAGGCGATGGCGATCGAGCTCTGGAATGCGGGCTACGCGCTTCCCTATGTGTTCTTCGGCGTAACCAGCTATGCGAAGCTGGTGGATTACACGGGGCCCATCACGGAACCGCCCGGGCTGACGCGGCCGGTCACCTATTATCAGGTGACGATCGAACGGGAGGAGACGAACGCCTCGGAGACGTTCCGTATCTATCTGACGCTTCCCGATGCGGCACAGCGTCTGCAGGCATGGGGAGATGCGAACGCCGCCGTGCCTGTCGTGATCGATATCGGAAGCACCTTGTCGGCCGCACAGGTGCAGGTGCTGAATGAGCAGGGCTATGGCTATGTCCGCTTTAACCCGACGGATATCTATGCGGACAGCCAGTCGCAGAATCCGAATCGCGACGGCCTGTACACGAGGTTGTATCCGTACAACAAGGACGAATACGAATACGCATCAGGTGCCCTGATGGCCTGGGGATGGGCGGTCAGCCAGATCATCACGGCGCTCAGCAGGCCGACGGAGTATGATCCGGAGTCCACCTGGGGCGAGGAGCTGCGCATCGATCCAACCAGGACCCTGGTGACCGGCCACTCCCGTTACGGCAAATCGGCCATCTTCGCGGCCGCCTTCGATGACCGGATCGGCATCGTGCTGGCGAGCGAACCGGGCGGCTCCGGCATCCAGAGCTATCGCTACAAGGTGGAGGGCAAGATCTTTAACTTCAATGTCTATCCGAAGGCCGATCGCGTCTACGGGAAGACCGAGATTCCGACCGTATCATACGGCGGCGGTACCAGCTGGTTCCCGGAGAACGCGGGTCAGTTCGTCAACAAGGACAATCGCCTCCCCTTCGACTCGAGCGACATCGTGGCCCTGATCGCGCCGCGGCCCTTCCTCGCCACCACCGGCATCGACGCCCATTGGCTCGGGAATGAAGGTGCGGTGGCGGCGATCCAGGCTGCGGCGGAGGTGTACGAATACATCGGGTCCAATGACACGGAGCGCTACAATATCGCGATCCGGGCGCGGCAGAGCGACCACCTCCTCTACAACCGGGATCTTCCGTTCATGATCGCCATCATGGATCGGGAATTCAAGCAAGGGCCGGAGGATCAGGTGCTGCATGTGCAGGATCTGTTCCCGGCAGGCAGCGACACGCTCGGGAACATCTCGTACCCTGCCCGGGATTATGCGAATGTCAGCGATATGACCTCGCACCCCTTTGATATCAACAGCTCGTATCTGCCCTGGTCGCATCCGAACAAATATACGTTGTGGACGAAGCAGGAGAACATCCTGACGGGATATCCGGCGGTGATCGAGGCGCACTCCGATGCTCCGTCGGTAGTGCTGATCCTGCCGGACAAGCGGCAGATCGTCGGCGAATCCGCAGGCGATGGCAGGTTCATCTTCCGGCTGAGCGTAGATCAGACGTTGTACGGGCGGTATGAACTGAGAACGGCAGGTGCGGACAAGGCGAACAAGAGCGTGTTCTTCTCGGCCGTCAGCCTGGCCGATGCCTTGCGGCACGCGACTTCCAAGGGGGACGAGGGCGAGGAGAACCGCCTGATCGGCTTCTCCAGCCGCCTGGCGAACGATCGGAATGATCCGCCGATCATCCTGGTGGACGGTCAGCCGGTCACCTTGAGCTTCACGCCGGAGCGATTCAAGGAAGAGGAGACGACCCTGCTGGAGTATGGGATCCAGTTCCATGACAAGCTGTTCGCGCGAATAGAGACCGAGGGCTGGGATGCGTCGAAGACGTTCCATATCCGTAATCTGAAGTTTGTCCCCATCCAGGGCTTTACGTTCGAGATCTCGTTCGGCAACATCCATGCTTCCGCCGGCAACAACGGGAAGGATGGCGCAAGTCTGTTCACGCAGCCGATCAGCTGGAATGTGGAGCGGTACAACAATGGGCCAGCTCCAGTGTGGCCGGAGATTCCCGACAATCTCGCCGAGAAACAGGCGCTTCTCAATGGTGAGGAGATCATCCGCCCCGAAGCGCCTGCGCCGAAGCCGAGCAACTTCCAGGCCACGGTTGAGCAGGTGGAATACGTGCGCGGCGCATCGTCTCCGGAGATCGTGATCACCTTCGATCAGAAGCTGGATGTGCGGGAGTTCGGCATCGGCCTGAACGTGTCTGACTGGACCACCTCCTGGGAGGATGAGGGCCGGAAGCTGAAGCTGACGCTGGCGGATGAGCATCCGGATGTGGATCAGGTGAATATCATCCTGTTCCGGCTCAAGGATCTCGAAGGCAATCTGCTACCCGGGCCGAAGTATCTGACCGTGACCGTTCCGTCGGACGTTGAGAAACCCGATGACGGAGGAGGACTGCCTGGAGGCGACAGCCCGCAGCAGGGCAGCGGTTCCGGTTCACAGACAGATGACGATGAGGCGAAGCCCGTGATCATCGATCCGGAGCAGCTTCCCGAAGCGGAGGACGGCAAGCGCCACGTGGTGCTGGATCCGGAGCACAGCGACTTCCGGATACCCGGGGAGACGGCCAACGCCCTTGGCGACGACTCTCTGCTCCTGCAATACGGTCAATGGCATCTGGAGCTGGACAACGCAAGTCTGCTGGCTCTGCTCGGCACGGAGGGAGCAACGCAGGAAGGGGATAACGGCCTCGACCTTCATATGAACATCGTGTCGGAGGATGAGACGGAGGAACTGATCCGCGAGTCCATTCGCGAATGGGGGGACCAGGTCGAGGTTCGTGTGACGGGCCCGGCTCTGGAGGTCATCCTCCATCGGTCGAGCGAGGATGGCAAGTCAGAGGAGATTGATTCCTTCGATGTGCCGGTCACGCTGTCCATACCGGTGCCTGAAGGGGCGGACCCGGATCTGCTCGGGATCTATCTGATCACGAAGGATGGCGATCTGGTCTACGTGGGCGGCGAGCTGCGGGACGGCATGCTGGTCGTGAAGATGTCGCGGCCCGGGCGATACGTCCTGCTGGAATATGAGCGTTCCTACAGCGATGTGAGCGATGCGCACTGGGCTTACAAGGCGATCCGCATCGCCAGCGCCAGACATCTGATGAACGGACTGCCGGATGGTTCCTTCGCTCCCGGGGATGCGATGACAAGAGCGCAGCTGGTGGCGATCATCACAAGGGCCATGAAGCTGCAGGCCTCCGGCGGCATGCCGTTCCAGGATGTCGAGCCCGGCAGCTGGTATGCGGAAGCCATCGCCGCCGCCTATGAGGCGGGCATCGTGAACGGGAAGGCGCCGGAGCTCTTCGGTCCGAACGACACGATCACCCGCGAGGAAGCCGCGGTCATGCTGGTCAGGGCGTATGAGAAGCTGTTCGGCGAGATCAAGGTCACGTCCGGCTACGCATACAAGGACGCTGACCAGATCAGTCCGTGGGCGTATGAGGCCGTCATGAAAGCGAGAGAGCTTGGCCTGATGGTCGGCAAGGGTGCGGATCGGTTCGATCCGCAAGGCCTCGTGACGCGGGCCGAAGGCGCCCAGCTGATCGTGAACTTCCTGTCCCTGCTCATCTCCTGACTCAGAAGCCCGCATGCAGGCTGCATCGCCTCATGCGGGCTTTGCCTATGGCGTGTTGTCAGGCTTGCGTCGGGCTATAGCCACCCCATGCGTTGGCGCAGGGAGGTGATCTGGGCGGTATGATGCTCCGTATGCCAGACGAAGAAAGCGAGGGCGGCATCGAGCGTGGTCGGGCCATTCACCGGATGGACGAAGGGGCGGGCGAACTGGTCCGCCGACAATGAGCGCCACATCGCTGCCCATCGTTCGATCAGCGCTTCCACCAGTCGGACGGAAACCTCCGGATCGAGCTGCCGGCTGTCCGCCGTCTCCGCCCATAATCCCTCATCGAAGGTCTTCACGGTCGGAGCGTCTTCGGTCAAGGCCAGCTTCGTACGAACATAGCCATTCATGCAGGCGTCGGCGATATGATGCGCGGTCTGGCGCACCGTCCATCCGCCAGGGCGGTGCGGAGTATCGAGCTGTTGCGGATCAAGACCTGCCACCGCTGCGCGCAGGCTGGCTGCCGAAGCCTGGAGCCGGTCGATCAGCTGGTGCCGGATCTCAGGCGTGAATGCAGCGGGCGGTTGGAATGGGCCGATGGGATACTTCAAGCGTTCAAGGTCATGCATTCTGGTTCCCTCCATTTGATTCAGATAGGAATAGGGGGAGTCGGACCATGGTGATAATCTACATTATACATCGGGTCCATGGCGATCGAAACCGGATATCAGGTTGAGGTTGCGGTGATGGCACAGGATGTGCTACAATACAAATGTTGTCTGTATAGATGTTTGGGAGGAATTGCAGTGGATATCGCATTGAAGATCCTTTTGGTGATCGTTTCCTTGGCATTGATACTCGTCGTTCTCTTGCAGAAGGGCAAGAGCGCTGGATTATCCGGAGCTATCAGCGGCGGCGCGGAGCACCTGTTCGGCAAGCAGAAGGCTCGCGGCCTTGATCTGATCTTGTCGCGTTCCACCATGGTGCTGGGTGCGCTGTTTGTCGTGTTGTGTATCATCGTTTCCTTTGTGGTCGGTTGACCGGTCACGGATTGGATCTCATACGAATGGTTCATACTAAACGGCAGGAAGAGTTCCTGTCGTTTTTTATATGCATACAGGATGGAATATTATGGTGGGTGGTCGTGTGTTGGACGGTGAACGGAAATCAACCAGTCCCTTCTTTATGGAGGGTCACGGCGCGAACAAGCGCATCTGCCTGCTGATGATCCATGGCTTCACAGGCCATCCGGGAGATTTCCGCGGCATGGCTGCCTATCTGAATGATGCCGGTTACACGGTGCAGGCGATCCGTTTGCCCGGACACGGCACCACGCCGGAAGAGATGCGCCGGACGAGATGGGAGGACTGGTGGAGGCATACGCTGGTCAGCTATGACCTGCTACAGGGGCTGGATCCTTCGCGGATCATCGTGCCGATCGGCTTCTCCATGGGCGGTCTGCTGGCGATGCGGCTGTCGCTCGCAAGGCCGGTCGCCGGTGTGGTGACGCTGGCGGCTCCGGTCATGCTGCGGGATCGCAGGATTCGTTATGCCGGCATCGTGAGGTTCGTGAAACGATATATCCACAAGCAACCCGTGATCAGTGAATATTTGCTGCAGGAGCGGGGGGCTTACGTCAGGACGCCGCTGGATTGCGTGCATAGTCTGTATAAGCAGATTCGCCTCATGAGGCGGCTGATCCCCCTCGTGCATGCGCCGATCTTCATCGGACAAGGTCTGGCCGATGGAACGGTGGACCCGGCAAGCGCCGATTATCTATACAGGACCGTTGCTTCGCGCCAGAAGACGCTGCGCTGTTATCCCGAGACCTCGCATGCGATCATGGCCGATGTCACGCGCATGGAGCTGTTCAGGGATGTGGAGCGGTTCGTGGCAGGGCTCCGCCGCCCGTTCGGGGCAGGGATGGCGGAGGTGCGGATGGCAGATGAAGTGGCTGAGTCGGAGGTGCGAACCGCTGATGGCGTGTCGGTGACGGAGGTGCCGATCCCTGATGACGTGGCTGAGACGGAAGCGTGGATCGCTGATGGCGTGTCGGTGACGGAGGCGTGGACCTCTGGTGACGCGGCTGAGACGGAAGCGTTGACCTCTGATGACGTGGCTGAGACGGAAGCGTGGATTGCTGATGGCGTGTCGGTGACGGAGGCGTGGATCGCTGATAACGCGACAGAGACGGAAGCGTGGATCGCTGATGATGTGGCGGATACAGACCGCGCCGGTTCGGAAACATGGGGGTATGCCCGTGAATGGAATGATGGATATGATGATGAAAGGTATGGAGGTTTAAGTGTACAGGTTGAAAGCCAAGATGGTAATGGATGAGTTGCACAAGAGAGATGGAGTGATGGGGCTAGCATGATCGTAACAGAGCAGCAAGTGCTGGAATTTATGCGGGAAACGGCTTACAAGCCGATGACGTATCAGGAGCTGGAGAAACATTTTCAGATCGAAGGGGCCGAGGAGTTCCGAAACTTTCTGAAATTGCTGAATGATCTGGAACAGCGCGGGGAGATCCTGCGGACTCGCTCGGATCGCTATGGCGTGCCGGAGCGGATGAATCTGATCCGCGGCCGTCTGCAGACGCACCCGAAGGGATTCGGTTTCCTCATACCGGATGACAAGGATCATCCGGATGTGTACATTCACGCCAATGACATGATGAGCGCCATGAACGGCGATACGGTGCTGGTGCGCGTGACGTCGAAGGGCGCGGCCGGAGGCAAGCTGGAAGGGGAGGTCGTCCGGATCGTCACCCGTGCCAATACCGAGGTGGTCGGCACGTTCCAGAGCTTCGAAAGCTACGGCTTCGTGATTCCGGATGACAAGCGGATCGTGAAGGACATCTTCGTGCCGCAGGAAGCGATGAAGGGCGCCGTGGAAGGGCAGAAGGTGGTCGTCAAGATCGTCAAGTACCCGGAAGGCCGCTCGCTCGCCCAGGGAGAAGTGATCGAGATACTCGGGCACAAGAATGACCCCGGCGTCGACATCCTGTCGATCATTCGCAAGCATGGCTTGCCGGAAGCGTTCCCGCCCGATGTGCTGTCGGAGGCCGGGCAGATCCCGGACCAGATCATCGAGCAGGATCTCGTCGGACGGCGAGACCTGCGCGACTGCGGCCTGAAGATCGTGACGATCGACGGCGAGGATGCCAAGGACCTCGATGACGCGGTGCATGTGGAGCGGCTGCCGGGCGGAGGTTATCGACTCGGGGTGCACATCGCGGACGTGGGCTACTATGTGAAGGAGAAGTCGAAGCTGGACCAGGAGGCGTACAACCGCGGCTGCAGCGTGTATCTCGTAGACCGGGTCATCCCGATGCTGCCGCATCGTCTCTCCAATGGCATATGCAGCCTGAATCCGAAGGTGGACAGGCTGACCCTGTCCTGCGTGATGGAGTTTGACGACAAGGCGCGTCTCATAAAGCACGACATCTTCACCAGCGTGATCCGCACCGTGGAGCGGATGACGTATACGAACGTGCGCAAGATCCTGACCGAGGAAGATCCGGAGCTGATGGAGCGCTATCGCGATCTCGTCGACGACTTCCGCCTGATGGAGGAGCTGGCGATGAAGCTGCGGGCGAACCGGATGGCGCGCGGTGCGATCGATTTCGATTTCCAGGAAGCGAAGGTGATCGTGGACGAGAACGGCAAGCCGGTCGATATCGTGAAGCGGGAGCGGTCGGTCGCCGAGCAGATCATCGAGGAATTCATGCTGGCGGCGAATGAGACGGTGGCGGAGCATTTCTTCTGGCTCAAGGTTCCGTTCCTGTATCGGATCCACGAGGATCCGGACAGCGAGAAGATGATGAACTTCATCCAGTTCATCAGCAACTTCGGCTATGTCGTGCGCGGCAAGGGCAACCGTGTGCATCCGCGCGCGCTGCAGACGTTGCTCGAGGAGATCAAGGGTTCGCGCGAAGAGACGGTCATCAGCACGATGATGCTGCGCTCGATGAAGCAGGCGAAGTATGATCCGGAGAGCCGCGGGCATTTCGGCCTGGCTGCGGAGTTTTATACGCATTTCACGTCGCCGATCCGCCGTTATCCGGACCTGGTCATCCATCGCATCATCCGCGAGGTGATCGAGAACGGCGGCCATCTGAGCGAAGCTCGTGAGGAATACCTCGCCAGCCGCATGCAGGACATCGCTGATCAGTCGAGCGAGCGGGAGCGCATCGCTGTGGAGGCGGAACGCGATACCGAGGCGCTGAAGAAGGCGGAGTTCATGCTCGACAAGATCGGCCAGGAGTTCACCGGCATCATCAGCAGCGTAACCAGCTTCGGCATGTTCGTGGAGCTGGATAACACCGTCGAGGGTCTGATCCGCTTGAGCTACATGACCGACGACTATTACCACTTCCATGAGCTGCAGATGGCGCTCATCGGCGAGCGGACCTCGAAGATCTACCGGATCGGCGATGAGGTGCGGGTACGCGTGTTGCGCGTCAATATGGATGAGCACACGATCGACTTCGAGCTGGTCGAGGCGCATCGCCGTCAGGAAGTGCCGCACGTCATCTACGAAGCGCGGAAGGGGCGCAAAGGCGGCGGACGCGATGGGCGCGGCGATCGCGACCGCAGCACAGGTCACGGAGCGGCGGGCCGCGGCGGCGGGCCGGCGGTTGCCTATGGCGGCGGCAGATCGCGGCGCGGCGGAGATGGGCGAGACGCAGGCGCTGATGGAGCGGGCGGCGCTGGCGGCGGTGGCGCGAATGACGACGGAAGCTATGTCGACTTCTGGGGCTTCACCAGCAAGCATGGCCGCCATGGGCAAGGCGCCGGGCAGGGCGGCTTTGGCGGAGGTGCCGGTGCCAGCCCGGGTTCGCAAGGCCGCGGCGGCAAGGGCAAGAGCAAGAGCGGCAAGTCGGCCCGGGGCGGCAGTGGCAAGGCTTCGGCCGGCGTCGGGAAGGCTGGCAAAGGCAGCGGCAAGAGCAAGAAAAGCAAGAGCTCGCGTGGCTAGGCTGGAGCGCCCGTTGGCTTGAAGCCCGGCAGGACAGTGAGGCTGGCTTGTCGGGCTGCCCTGGCCAGCTGGCGAATCTTCGGATGTGTTGAGGCTAACGGAACGTGATTCCTTTATTTTGATGAGATGGGCCATTTTTCGATTTCAAACGGTACATGGATGCGCTATCTCGTTGTTTGAGGCGGAAAGTCAGCTCCATGGCATGTAATCGCAATACGGGTGGACTTTCATCTCTCTGGACGTCGGCGCGCATCGGAGCATTATCCCATTGACTCAGGTCGGGACGAGGTATTGGTCAGGATAACGATCCCCGTTTCAGGAGAGCAGTATGTTTGGTCACAGGGGTGCCTGCATCGGGGCATTATCCCATTGGTTCAGGCGACGGGGAGGAGGTATTGGTCAGGATAACGATCCCCGACATTCAGGAGAGCAGCATTGATCGATAACAGGGTCTTACTCACAACGGTGCATGATTGCAAATCATCAGGTCCTGGCAACATTGATGGTTAATGTAGTTAATGAATAGTTATTTCATTGAACCGATGAGTAAAAGTGTGTTCACATTCGTCGAGGATGACGTGCGGTTGGAAAGACCGGATTTAGCGAATGATGGTTCTTGATTTCGTCCATCGAAGTTGATACAATACTTTTTACTCGGCATTTTAGATGCTGATCGGTGTGGGCTCTTAGCTCAGTTGGTAGAGCAGGTGACTCTTAATCATCTGGTCCAGGGTTCGAGTCCCTGAGAGCCCACCATGGTTGCGTTTTGTTGGCAGGTTTCGGATGGTTGGTAGCGATACATGGGCTCTTAGCTCAGTTGGTAGAGCAGGTGACTCTTAATCATCTGGTCCAGGGTTCGAGTCCCTGAGAGCCCATCATGTTTTGCATTTTGACGACAGGTACGTCAGCAAGTTGGAGTGATGTGTCGGGAAGGAGAGTGAGCATGTATGGGGAAGAAGACGGACGGCAAGGTATTGGTTCAGAACAAGAAGGCGAACTTTGATTATTTTATCGAAGAGACCTATGAGGCCGGCATCGTGCTGACCGGTACCGAGATCAAGTCCTTGCGCCAGGGGCGCGCGAACATGACGGACAGCTTCGCGACCATTCGCAACGGAGAAGCCTTCCTGCATAACATGCACATCAGTCCTTTCGAGCAAGGCAATCGTTTCAATCCGACGGACCCGACCAGAACGCGCAAGCTGCTCCTGAAGAAGGTCGAGATCCGCAAGCTGATCGGCGCATCCAAGCAAGAGGGTTATACGTTAGTGCCGTTAAAGGTTTATATCCGAAACGGTTACGCCAAGGTGCTCATCGGCCTCGGACGAGGCAAGAAGAATTACGACAAGCGCGAAGTGATGGCGAAGCGGGACGCGGATCGGCAGATCCAACGGGCTCTGCGCGAGAAGCAGAAGATCGCAAGATAATGCGGGGTTCCATCCTGCACCTTGCTTGCCACCAAATCATCATCGTAAGTGGCTGAACGCATATGTTATAATTAAGTTGTGATTACGACATCCTATGTACAGACTGCTGGACAGTTCAGATATCCCGGTTAGATGCCGCTTTGGCGCCTGTTGATTAACAAGGTTAGATTTTTATTGCGGGGGCGTTTTTGGATTCGACGGGGATAGTTCGAGCATGAGTAGCGGGTAGTGGGGTCGCGGCCGCTTTAACAACGCGAACGCCAAATTTAAATGGCAAACAACAACCTTCTTACGCTGTAGCAGCCTAAGAAACTGCTCGCGTGCTTCTACCCGGCATCGCCCATGTGCCGGGATAGGGGCTCAACTTTAGTGGGCTACGCTGTCCGATCTCCGTCTGTGGTCGGCTGAAGAAGACAATCAGACTAGCCTGTTGAGTAGCGGGTGACTTGGCAGCTCACCAGGCGAATCATTCTCAAGTCAATACACCCGTAGAAGCTTGTGTGGCGTTATCTTCGGACAGGGGTTCGACTCCCCTCGCCTCCATACATAACAAAAAGGGTACCCGAATGGGTGCCCTTTTTGTTATGTACTGAAGTCGTAGAGGGGAGAGAACCCGAAGGGTTCGTCCGCGCGCAGGGAGCGATGGGTTACTGCGAAGGATAGGCATCAGCGAACGAGCACGGCATCTGATTCTACCGCTGAATGTGCTTCGTTGAGTTGCTTCTATGGATGTTAGATCAGGAATCAGATACTCCCCTCGCCTCCACCAAACTACGCAAAAACGAACACCATATATTCTGGCTTCTGGTTTTCAATCACTGTATGGCTAAATGGAAAAACCACTAACTCGAATTAGCGGTTTTTTCATTTCTGCTAAAAGGAAATTTGTACTAAATTGTCGAAAGAATCATGTGGTTATTTTGACGCAATGATTGTAGCTGGCTGGGAGGCTGAAGTATGAAGAAGTTTTTCTCACTTCTGTTGTCTTTGACGGTTGTGCTTGGAGGGGTATTTACCATCTTTCCATCTCAAACTTTCGCCGCTGATTTCAAGTTCCCCGAGGAGCATCAAAAGGCGTTGGAGTACCTGAATGAAATCCGCCGAGCGGTGGGGGTACGGGAAGTCGTTCTCGACCCATATCTTACGGAAGCGGCGCAAAACCATGCAAACTATTTGAAGGTGAATAAACTTACTGACTTCGATTATTTGCGTCGAAATAATATTGATGCTCACTCCGAGGATGCAAAAAATTCTGGTTTTACTGGTGAAACTGCAAAGCAACGTGCTTGGGCAGTCGGTTACAATGCAACTTCCGTTGTTAGCGAGGTTATTTATTACGGAGGTAGTGATTTTATAAGGGGTATTGATGTTTTATTGGATTTACCTTATCACCGTACCGGTTTGTTAGATCCGTTTTTAGATAGGGTTGGTTTCGGTCAAGTAGGGGATGCTGTTGTTATTACTTTGGGTTCTATTAGTAAGTTACCGAATATCCCTTCTTATGTATATCCTTACGATGGGCAGAAGGATGTGAGTATTGCGTTTTACGGTAACGAGATTCCGAACCCTTTGGAGAAGTTTAAGGTAAGCAAGACGGGGTATGTGATTACTTACAGTCCTGCTTCTTGGAAAGACGGTGAATTCGAGAGTGCTATTATTAGGGATAGCAAGGGAAATAACATTGATTTCTTTGCTGAACCCGGAGCAATCGTTCATCTTTATCCAAAGAAGGAACTTGAATATGGCGAGACTTATACTGTTACCGTGAAATACGGCAATCATAATTACACTTGGTCTTTCACCACCAAACAACGCCCATCTTCCTCCCAACCGAAGGAAGATGACAATAAGATTGACCTCTCCCTCGGTAAGCAGTATGTCGATTTCCGACCTGACGCTTACTGGAGTGAGAATATGGTTTGGGCAATCCAAAAGGGTTTGATTGCGGGCTTTGAGGAAAGGAATCCGAAAACGGGCAAGGTGGAGAAGCTCTTGAAACCTGCCGACCCGCTGACGGAGGCGCAATTCCTTACCATCTTGTTCCGCTACAGCGAGTCTAGCGAGCTGTTGATGACTCCGGCAAAGGACGACAAATGGTGGGCAAGCAAGACGTATGTCCTTGCCGAGAAGCTGAAACTGCCGACCAAAGGTTCCCATGGTAATCGTAAAGCGGCGGACGCTCCTGTAACCGTCAAGTACTAATGAACATTTTTTGCTGAATAATTTTGAACACTATGTACCTAGAAAATGGTCTGGCGATGCTTTAAGCGATAGCTGTCACCACTTAAGTATGTGAATCGATGTTCGGGGAGGCAGGTGAAAAGTGTCAGTTCGTGATAAGGTGTTTATGGCGGCTGAGAGATTAGCCAAGTTGAAACCGTATGATCAAATAACCTTTGCAGAGGTAGCCGAGGCGGCGGATGTTCATTGGACAGCCGTCCGAAGACATTTTGGAAGCAAGGACAGGATGAGAGAGTGGCTGAAGGTTATTCAGTCTAACGAACCAGGCGTTGCAGAGAGGGATACACGTTCCCGCATCGTAAGGTCAGCAGAAATCGTATTCTCGACGTATGGGTACGAACGGTCTTCACTCGACAAGGTAGCAGAGCATGCAGGTCTAAGCAAAGGTGCTGTATACTGGCATTTCTCCAGCAAGCATGAGCTGTTCGTGCACGTCCTGGAGAAAGTCTATGACGAGCAGATTCGAGCGCTCCCAGTTCAGATGGAGCATGTACTGGCTTCTGAGGATCCTGTGCATACGTTCATGCAGTGGCTGGAGACCCAGTTTCTCTGCCTCGCGGAAGCAGATGGACGAGCGAAGCTGTTAATGTACTTCCTCGTCTCCGAGCTCGATGCAGAAGTGAAGCGAAGTGTACAGCAACTGCATGCGAAGTTTCTGGATACAGTTGCGGTTCATATATATGAGATGCAGCAGAAGCGACTCGTCTCCGATGAGGTTGATGCGCGTGCTTTGGCCGCCATGCTGGATTCCTTGTTGAAAGGTGTGCTGATCGAGTGGTTATTGGACCCTTCACCGGAGTCGCTGGCTACACTCACCCGGACGATCTCCACGATATGGTGGAGAGGGGCGGCAGTCAAGAAGTAGGAGATTGCCGATTATTTTTGGTTTAAACATACTTAATAGTACGTGAAAAGCATTCTATAAAGTATATAAACATCATATGTTGGGCACTTCCAAGAGCATGATCAACCGGGATAAATGATTCAAATATCATGAGGAGGATGCGAATTGATCTTGTTATGGTTATGCATCACCATCGTCATCGTGGTGGTCTTGTACAATAGAATCATGTTTCGGTTGTCTGAGAAACGTTACCCGCCGGACGGTGATTTTGTTACAGTAGAAGGTGTCAGGTTGCATTATATAAGCAAAGGGACCGGGCAGCCGATCGTGTTTCTCCATGGCGGTGTGCTTCATGCACACGACTTCGATGAAGTGATCGAACTGGCTGCATCCCGGGGATACCGAGCGATCGCATTTGATCGTCCCGGTTATGGGCATAGTCAACGTCCGCGTGGAGAGCGTGTGACACCCCGGACTCAGGCGAGACTGATCCATCAGGCGCTGCAAAAACTGGAGATCGACAAACCGATACTGGTCGGCCATTCCTGGAGCGGTCTGCTGGTGCTCACTTATGCTCTTGATTATCCTGATGATGCAGCAGTGATCGTGACGCTAGGTGGAGGCATGTATCCTGAAGGGTATCCAGCGGAGGGAGGAGACCCGATCTCGACTGTCGTAACGACACCGATAGCGGGAGGCATCTTCATGAATATGATGTTGCGTGTTCTCGGGCCGTGGTTAGCAGAACGAATCTTGAAGGAAACTTTTCAGCCGGAACAGGTCCCTGAGAAATATCGTCTGTCCACACGCCATCTATGGCTAAGACCATCCCAGTTCAGATCGAACCGAGAGGACGTACTTGTCTTCGTGCCAACTGCAAGAGAAGTGATGCATCGATATCGAGAGATCACAGTGCCGCTGATCATCGTCGTTGGAGAGCTTGATCCGTTTACGACAAAGGAGCACAGCTACCGATTGCATCGCGATGTACCAAGGTCCACGCTTATCGTCCTGGAGCAAGCCGGGCATATGATACCGCATCTTCACCCGGAGGATATTGTGCAGGCCATCCAATCTGGAGTGAATTAACCGCAGTCGTACAACTGCTGGAGCCTGATGAGCGCGCGCATCGATACGATTCGACACCGCTCCAGGTACATAGATCTTCCTGGTTCCGTTACAAGTTTGGTCTGACATCCGAGGCCACCAATAAGCAACAATCAACATGAACACAGCCTAAGTATAAGCCATACTTGCTGTATGGACCGGTTTGCCGCAAGCGAAGCAATCACCTTGCAGACTCTCTCATCCTCCATGCAAAAGGAAGGGGCATTCCGATGCTGGATTGCCCCATCATTAATGCCGTTACTTATTGAACTTCGTGAATACCGTCTTCTTGGCCTGCTCGACTTGCCAGTTGACAACATCGTCATAGCCGAGGCCCTTCGCCTTATCTACCATTTCTTGCTTGAGCGAGTTGAATTCGGCCTCGTCCTTCGCGAACATCATCTTCCAGGAGTATTCCTTGATGACCTTGGCCACGTTGCTCCGCTTAAAGTTGATGTCCGATGGCTCTTCAGCAGGCGGATCGAAGCTCAGGTATGGTTTCTGTACGGCTACCTGGCCATTCTTGACGAACAGTTCCTTGTCGGTAAGCACACCATAGTGTTCTTGCCAACTCTTCTTGACCGGATCCGGGTTGCGGCTGAGCTCGGAGGACCACAGTTTGTAGTCATACGGTTCGCCTGTTTCCGGGTTGGTCAGCGACAGGGCGAGCGTGTGGTTGTTCAGCTTGCCGAAGTTGCCGGAACCGTCGCTCCAGACTCCGCCGCCGTATTCGTCCGGTACAGGAGTATCGGCATTGGTCATCGCCTGCAAACCGTATTCGGTCAGATAAGGCTTGCCATTGGCGTCGAGATCCCAGGCCAGTCCCTTCGGCCCCCACATCCCTTCCATGATGCCTTCCGGCGAGAACAACCAGTCGAGGAAGGCCATGACGCGTTCCGGATATTTCGTCTTGGCGCTGATTGACCAGTACCAGTTGCCTCCATATGGATTGAAACCATAGGAGTAAACTTTTTCTTCCTCGAATGGAACAAGCGCGAAGCCTTTGCCTTCAGACGTATGCTCCGGTGTATTGTAAACACCTGTCAGCCACGGGAACTGTGCGAAGAACACTTGGCCATCCTTGTACTTGTTCGAAACATCGCTAAAGGTTTGGGTCAGCGAGTCAGGATCAAGCAGGCCCATCTGATTGGCGTCGAAGTAGAACTTGAGGCCCTTCATGTAGTAGCTGTCATCGTCCAGGAGCCCTTGATATTCAGGTCCGTCGGCCTTGGTGAGGATCATCGCGCCAGGGTTGAAGCTGTCGCCTTCCTGATAGCCGTAGAATTGCGCGGTTACCTTGGGCAACGTTGCAAAGTCGCCGTCCCAGTCCGACCACAGCGAGAAGCCGTAAGTCTTCTTGCCGGAATCCGATACGGGCGCGAGATCCTGCATCTGCTTGAGGAGCGGGAGATAATCGTCCAGCGTCTTGATCGTCGGGCTTCCCAGTTGTTGATATAGGTCCCAGCGCAGATAAGGTCCAAACGTCATTTCAGAGCCCTCGCTTGGTCCGTCGCCGCTGCCGACGTTGTGGCCGATGCCGTAGATGGCCTTGCCTTCCCCGAATTGTTGACGGTTCGCTTCCAGCGCCTCAGGGGCATATTTCAGGATATTTTGACCATACTTCTCCAGCAGGCCATCTTTGGTCCAATCCAGGATTAGACCGGCCTTGATCGCATCGGTATAGTCAGTGCCGCCCATACCAACGATCAAGTCTCCCAGATCGCCGGCAGCCAGCGCCGTAGCGACCTTGCCTTCGATGCCGCCCTGGATGATGTTCAGCTTGATGTTGAACTTGTCCTTGACCAGTTTGCCGAACCAGCCGCCCTGAGGACCGGAATAGTTGGCCAGGACGTCGAACACATCCAGCGTAACTTCCGGTTCCTTGGACCAGTCGATCGGTCCGTTGTCGTTCGATGCGGTGTTTGTTGATCCACCCGTATTGTTGCTCGTATTGTTGGTCGTTGTGGTGGTATTAGAATTGGAGTTGGTGTTATTGTTGTCATTTTTGCTGCTGCATGCGGTGGTGAAGAGCAAGATGAAGCAGATCATGATGATTAGAGCTGTCCATTTCCTGTTCGAAAACATATTGAGTGTAACCTCCCTTTTGCTTTCATAACCATATAGAAAATCGAAACAAGCCTTGCGATCTGCATTCCTGTTACCCATATCACCCCCTTTAATGTCTATATATGAAAACTATATGTCCTGAACAGCCTCTTAACCTTTGACAGCGCCGATCATGATCCCTTGGACGAAATATCTTTGGAAGAATGGATATACGAGCAAGATCGGGATGACGACGACCATCGTGACGGTCATCCGCACCGAGGTTGCCGTCGGCATCATCGACAGATCCAGTCTCGTTGATCCTCCGGTCTGCCTCATGATCTCGGCTACCGATGTCGCTTCATTCATATATCGCCACAGGATAAACTGCAACGTATACAGTCTCGAGTCAGTGACGAGAAACAACGTGTCATAGAACTGATTCCACTGCCCAACCGCCGAGAAGATCGCGATGGTGGCGAGAATCGGCGTGATCAGCGGCATGACGATCCTCCAGAAGATCGTGAAGTAACCGGCACCGTCGATCTGGGCTGATTCCTGCAGCGCGACTGGAGTTGACTCCACAAAGGTCTTGACCAGGATGATGAAGAATGGCGAGACGATGGCCGGCAAGATATAGGCCAGGAAATTGTTGATCAAGCCAAGATTGCGCATGAGCAGATACCAGGGGATGAGACCGGCATTGAAGTACATCGTGATGACGAGAAACCGATACCAGAAGCGGCGCCCCCACATCTCCTGCTTCGTGAACAGATACCCGAGGAAACCTGATGCGGCGACGGTCAGAGCCGTGCCGATGACGGTTCTGCCCACGGACACAAGCGTAGCCTGCGCCAGTCCGGGGATCCGGAACACCTGGGCATAGTTGTTGAAATGAATCCCTTCCGGCCAGAACAGGATCAACCCTCTGCTGCTCAGGTCGTTGTTGCTGATCGTATTGATAAACAGGTAGTAGAACGGGAAGAGGCATGTGAGCGTGAACAGGGCCAGTATCGTATAGTTGAATACGTTAAACCAACTGAACTTGGATTCGTATGTCATGCGTAACCGTCTCCCTTCCGGTGATCAGATGATCGTCTCGCCGCGCACTGCTTTCGACATTCCGTTGGCCACGAACAGCAGGAAGAGGCTGACGAACGACTTCATGATGCTGACCGCGGTTGCGAAGCCGAAGTTTCGACCCGTTATCCCGATGTTGTACACATACAGGTCCAGCACCTCGATATCTTTGATATTCATCGCATTGGCGAAGACGAAGTATTGCTCCATCCCGTTGTTGATGAAGTTGGCGATCGACAGCACCAGCAGGACGAAGAACGTCGGCATGATGCCCGGTACCGTTACGTGCCAGATCAGGCGGAAGCGGCCTGCTCCGTCGACTTTGGCGGCTTCGTACAGCTCCTGGTCGATGCCGGTGATCGCGGCGATATACATGATCGCCCCCCAACCGAGGCCCTTCCAGGTGCTCCACAGCGTCATCTTCAGCCAGATATGCTCGCTCGATGCGAGGATGTTCGTCGGCTGTTCGATCCATCCCATGCCGAGCAGGAAATTGTTCAGGAATCCGTTGTCGACGGAGAACAACATGAACGCGAAGGAGTAAACCAACACCCAACTGATGAAGTTCGGCAGAGTTGTCAGCGTCTGTACGGTTTTCTTGAACCAGGTATGTCGGACTTCCGCGAGCAGAATGGCGAAGATCACCGGCAATACCGAGGCCAATATGCCCAGTGAACTGATGCCTATAGTATTGCGCATGACTCTGGCCATCTCGGCTCGCTGGATCTCGTTGGAGAACATCGCGGTGAACCACTGCAACCCGGTAAATTCGCTTCTGGACAGAGGAATTCCCGGCCGGTAGTCATAGAACGCGTAGATCCAGCCGCTGAGAGGCAGATAGGAAAAGATGAACACGATTGCCAGGAAAGGCAGAGCCATCAGGAAGAGCCGATATTTGGCCCTTAATTGAAAGCGTTCTCTAAACCGAAGTGGAGTTGATACTTGGGTCTGGCCTGATTGCATAGACAACCTCCTCAAACATGCCAAGGTAGTTTATCGGTAACCCACTCAATATTACTAATATATCCAATAATGACGGCAAATACCTTGAAAATTCAGTCTAAAAATAGCATTATATGGACATGAGGTGTCCAGAATGGAGGGAAGAATTCCTTGCGGGTCATGGATCTCGAATGGTTCACCAGGGATAAGCAGTTTCCGTTCTTTATCCAGTATGGTGGCCATGACGAAGACATGGATTTGCACAGGCATCATGACTTCTCTGAACTGGTGATCGTTCTCAGCGGCTACGCGATCCATGTCGTCAACGGCCACTCCTACTTCATCAAAAAAGGGGATGTGTTCGTCATCTCCGGCGATACGTTGCATGCGTACCGGGAGCCTCATCACTTCAAGATCTGCAACATCATGTACCGTCCCGAACTGCTCGCTTCCGCCGGCGATGATCTGAAATCGATCAACGGGTATCAGGCGCTGTTCGTCCTCGAGCCGCATTACCGCCACATCCAACACTATGAGAGCAGGCTGAGTCTGCCGATTCCGAGCCTCGAATATGTCGCATCGTTCATCGATTCCATGATCAGGGAGTACGAGGAGAAGCCGCAAGGCTATCAGACGATGTTGAAGTCGAGGTTTATCGAACTCATCGTCTATCTGTCCCGGCATTACGACCGCCAGGAGAAAGGCCTGGTCAGCCACTTCAAGCATCTGGCGAGTGCCGTCTCCTATATGGAAGACCATTACCTCGAACCGATCACGCTCGTTGATATTGCCAAACAGTCGGATATCTCCGTCCGCCACCTGAATCGGATCTTCCGCACCTACTACAACACGACTCCTATCAACTATCTGCTTCACCTGCGGTTGGAGCGTGCCTGCATGCTGCTGGCGAAGACCGATCTTCCGATCACCCAGGTCTCGCTGAACAGCGGATTCAACGACAGCAACTACTTTACGAGACAGTTTCGCAAAACCTACGGCATGTCGCCCAAATCCTACCGGAAAGCGCATCAATAGCTGCCTGCACCGTGATCCCGGATAACGCAAAGACGGCCTCATCACCTGGACAGGGCCGTCTTGTTCAAGATGCTAGTATCGGAGCGATTCCGCTTCACGTGCGATCAGTTCGGACTTGCTGTAATCGTTGGTGAAGTACAAGTCGAAGGAGCCTTCGTAGTAGTCTTTGGCGTAGTACATCCCTTCATCAGTGAGGATTAAGGTGAAGACATCCTCGTCTAGAATCTTCGGTTCTCCGCCATTCTTGGAGATGTAGAGGCTGCCGCCTTCATTCCGGTAGTCGGCCAGGAACATAATCTGTTGCCCGTCCGGCGTCAGGTCGATCGGGTAATCCACATTCATCATGAGCAGTTTCGGCTCCGCCTTGCCTTTGATGACATACAGATCATAGTTGGAGTCGACATAATAGATGGTCTTGACGTCATCAGTTGTCAGGAAGAACATGGCGTCACGCGACAGGATCTCCGCTTCTTCGCCAGGATTCTTCAGTGATCTGCGGATCAAGCGATCGCGGTCATCGATATAGACGACAGTGTTGAGAACATCGGTCACATAGGCGTTCCAGGCCTCGCTGACGAGCGTTTCGCTGTTGCCGGATCGATCGATGGTCACGATATCTCCGGAATCGTTGTGGAGGAGCGTACCGGTCAGGTCGCGATCGGCGAAAACTCTAAAGCTGTCTTTCCACCAGCTGTAGTCCGGCAGTCCCCATGAGCGCGAAGCGATGTCCTGTACGGTGTAGACAAGCTCGGACCTCGTAACCGGGGTGCTCTCCCCGCCTTCGATGCTCAAGTAGGTTCTGTCATCTTCCGTGATCAGGACCTGGGAATAATCCTCGTTAAACAACAGGGTCATGTCCTCGAGGGAGATGTTGGATCTCAGTCGGACAGGGTTCTTCCCTTTCTGTACATAGAGATGACCAACAGCCTCGCTGTCATCTTCGTAATCCAAATATTCCTCGTCGAGTTCCATATAGTAAATATACTTGGCATCATTCGCCACGGCGAAAGGGTAGATAAAGTCGCCCAGTTTCTCCGGAGCCTTGCTGCCGTTCTTCACATAAGCGCTTAATTCTTCGGAATCCTTCAGGTAAACGATGGAGTTGCCGTCTGGAGACATGTGCATATACCACGCATACACATCATGGTCGATCACTTCACTTTTCTTCCCATCGAACAGGTACAATGTGCCATATTCCTCGTCAACGTCGGCTATGTAGGCCACTTTGGTGCCGTTGTCGGATATGTTGTAGTTGCCTACATATTCCGCCACTTGAATCGGCTTGTCCGAACTGTTGAGGTACCATAGGGTGTTGCGCTCCATGGACTCATCAGACGATTCGTCGTATGTGAGCATGGCGGCTGCAGATGAGTCAAGACTATCCGAGATATCCCACATATGTCCATCAAGTTCAAAACTTTGTCCGTTCATTATAACGGTGTCACGCTCATCGATCGAAAATCTCAGGATCGGTTGCTTCTCGGTAATGGGGCTGCTCTTGTCTCCATTGTTCAACAGCGAGAACAGCACGACCAGAACGAGGATGGCGACGATGCCGATGCCGATCAGTTTCACCGGCGGTTTGGATTTTGGCGTGCCGTTGTTGCTGGCTTCTTGCGGATTGGACGGATGGTTGTCATTTGCTTGCTGAGCCGGTTGTGCCTCTTGGTCTTGGCCGGGGTTTGAATGGTCGAAAGTCATGAGTAGGCCTCCTGTTGTATTCGGTGATCATGTGGGATTTTTGAAACCATAAGTCCTAATAGTAAATGATTGCTGAGATTTTGGCTATTCGTAATACCGTGTTGATATGTTCTGATTTTTTTCCAGCAATTCTGTCACCGCCGGGATATAATTGACCCAGGAGCGACGAAAAGAAAATGACCCACCCCTGCAGAATATTCTCCCTTTGAAGATACGGCTAATAGCTTCAGAGGGGAGACATATGCTAAGGAGTGGGACTGT
>Ga0310833_100245_pt1 | contig 55262 bp, 43 predicted proteins | sample SM_ome_FD_201312 | JGI IMG/M metagenome (GOLD analysis project Ga0310833, IMG submission 201312) | Sorghum-adapted microbial communities enriched on stacked mutant (SM) sorghum from Joint BioEnergy Institute, Emeryville, California... ...
AGCAGAAAAAATCTGCTTACAGCGGGAGAACAGAGGTCGAGGGAAGCCTGTAAGCAGAAAAAATCTGCTTACAGCGGGAGAACAGAGGTCGAGGGAAGCCTGTAAGCAGAAAAAATCTGCTTACAGCGGGAGAACAGAGGTCGAGGGAAGCCTGCAAGCAGAAAAAATCTGCTTACGGTCGGAGAAAGTTTCAGAGTGGAAGAACGAGGCTATGAAAGGCTGGAAGGCGCCCCTCTGAGATTGCTTCCGTGGCCGAGTCCAATACTGGCCATTTTGCCGCAGGTGTTGTCCGGGCATGCTGGTGTTCGGGGGTGTGGCGATTGTTGAGGAGGAGGCGTGATGGTAAAATAGGTTAGACTCCGACTCCCATGTACCATGGGGTTAATGCGTCGGTCACATACGACAATTGATCCGCTGGCAGAGTGCCAGATGGGCATTAGGAAGGAGTACGGCTTCATTATGATGGCTCATCCGACAGTATACGAGAATCTGAAAGTTGCGATTGAAAATTACATCTATGATCTGGACAATCAGGGGGAAGGGATCACGGTCACCCATCGTGCAGATCTTCTGGATATGGCTGTGATGTCCCGTCGCCTGGAGCTGCAGTTTGCCCTGATCGATCAGCCTTACATTACTGCCGAGTTACAGCTCAGCGCTTCCCTCAAGGATCTGGCCGACGAGATACTGGAGCAAACCGACGATCTGCATCTATGCAGCCTGCAGCTTCGCTTCCGGCTGTTCATGCCGGCGAATGAGCAGAGCTGCGAGCGTATCTCGCAGCTGCTCAGAGGTATCTGGGGCAGCGAGGTGGAGCTTGAGCTGACGGTGATCGGCACCTACGATCCGGTTATGGGTGTCATCGCGTCCAATCAGATCATCGCGGATGTGCGTTTCGACCGCAAGATAGGCGAGGCACAGATTGAAGATATCCCCGAACTCGTGTCGCACATGCTCCAAACGCTGTACAGACTGGAGACGATTTGAGGAAGGCTGTGAACTGGTTGTCGGTTCCGCCGAATCCACCTGGGATCTTCTGCTGCCACAGCGCATTGGCCAGTGTGAGCAGGCTTGGTCATTCGCTTGTTTTGCGGCATTTTCGACTCTTGTCCACAGACGAATTCGTTTTTTTTGGTATGATTGGAGGAAAAGGCAGGAATTTATCAGGTTGCTGTCGAATAAGCATGGTGGCGTATAGTTAGGCAACCCGGCAAGTCCTGGCTTGATATTCTTCGATAACAGGAGAACTGCTTATGAATTGCATGTCCAAGATCAGCCTGGCACTACGGAAGACGGCCGCAGCGGTCCGCGAAGCAGCGGCTTCCGCAACCGGTGGGCGTCAGCGCAGCAGGAAGCAAGCGGCTGACCAGCCTCCGCATGCCGGTGCGGTCGTTCCGCACGACCGACCCAAGTTTGCAAGGCGCATTGCAAGCGCTTTACAAAGATGCGGTCGGGTGATCAGGAGCGCAGGCAACAGCCTGGTTCACAAACTCCCCCATGCGAAGCGGATGCAACTGCGGGCAAACCGACGCGCGTTATCGAGAGGCGTCGGACTGAAGCCTCTGCTCATCCTGGCAGGCGGCGCGATCACGGTGGCTGCGGGGATAGTCGTGTTTGGCGGAACCGGTCAGGAGCGCCGGGATGCGGAACAGGTGGAGGTCTACCAGGCAGCGGAAGCTGTATATACCTTATATGAAGTCAAGGCAGCCGGCGAGTCGCTGGGTCTGGTCAGCGATCCGCAGGTCGTTGAGGAATATATCGTCGATCGGTACAGGAGGATGCAGGCCCAATATCCGGATGTGCAGCTGCAGCTGGATTATGGCGAGATCGCCTATGTCGAGCGAACGATGAGCGACTATGCGGCCGAGGACCGCGAGGTGCTTGCGAAGCTGGCGGACCGGCTCCGGATTCGGTCGCTCGCTGTGGCGATCCGCATCGACGGCGAGCTGATCGGGTATGTGAAGGACCAGCGTGAGGCAGAGGAGCTGCTGAATCGAATCAAGCAGACCTACGATCCGGAACAGCAGCCTGCAGATGAGGGCGGTGAAGTCAGGATCGCATCCGTCCGCGCAGAGTCGGAAGCTCGCACCGTGCTAGACAAGCAGATCGCCTTCGTGGAAGAGGTCGAGCAGCAGACGGTAGCCATCCAGCCGGATGAGCTGTCCGATCCTGAGGAACTGCTGGAGCGCATCCGGACCGGCGGCATCGAGCCGATCACCTACATCGTGCAGAAGGGCGACACGATCTATGAGATCGCGAGGAGCTTTCATATCTCCAGCGAAGTGATCTATCGCAACAATACCTGGATCAGGAATGACCTGATTCATCCGGGTGACGAGCTGAATCTGACCGTATGGCAGCCGCTTGTATCCGTCCAGGTGACCCAGACGGTCGAACAGAAGGAAGAGATTCCGTTCCCGATCGAGTACGAATCCGATCCGACCATGCCGGAGGGTCAGGTGAAGGTGATCAAGCACGGGGTCGCTGGCGAGCGGCTCGTGACGCTGGAGGAGACGACGGTCAACGGCGTGCTCGTCAGCTCGCGGGAGATCGCCTCGAAGGTGACCAGGGAGCCGGTGGCGGCGAAGTATCTGAGAGGCACGAAGGCCGTATCTGGGCTGGATCAGGTGGTGCAGAAGCTGCTGGGCATTCCCTACGTCTGGGGAGGCACCACGACCAAAGGATTCGACTGCTCCGGCTTCACGAAGTACGTATTGGCCAAGTACGGCGTCGAACTGCCGCGTTCGTCCAAGGAGCAGGCGGAAGTCGGCACGCCGGTGGCGAAGAAGGACCTGCGCAAGGGAGATCTGGTCTTCTTCAACACTTACGGACCTGCGGGAACGATCACCCACGTCGCCATCTACATGGGGAACGGCAAGATCGCCAATGCGCTGTCCACGAAGGTGCAGATCAACGATCTGGATGACGAGTATTTCTCGAAGCGGTACATTACCGCGCGCCGCGTCCTGACCGATGAACAGTACAAGGCAATCGCCGGTTGACCGGCCTGATCGGATACAACAGAAGGGGCTGAACCGTGTCATTTGGCACGAGGTTCAGCCCCTTGTTTATCAGCATCTGTCAGATCGTCTGGCTGGCGGCCAGTTCAGCGATCTCCTCTTCGCTGTAGCCGAGCTCCCGCAGCACCTCGGCCGTGTGCTGGCCGAGCGTCGGAGCGGGCCGCTTGAGCTGGCCAGGCGTCTCCGACATCTTTGCCGCGAAACCGAGCGTATGGGTCAGCCCGGCCACCGGATGCTCGAGCGGCAGTTTCATCTGCCTGCTCTCGATCAGCTCCGTATCAGCAAACAGTTCGTCGTAGCGGTTGATCGGACTGCAGGGGATGCCGGCGCTCTCCAGCTTCTCCAGCCAGTATGCCGCTTCCCGGGTGGTGAGGATCGCTTCGATCTCACGCTCCAGTTCATCGACGTTCCGCACCCGATCGGCGTTGGTGAGGTAGCGCGGATCCTCGATCCAGTGCTCCTGCTCGATGACGTTGCGGCAGAACAACTCCCACAGCTTCTGATTGGCTGCGCCGATCAGCACGTAACCGTCGCGCGTGCGGAAGCCCTGGTATGGCGCGGCTGCGCGATGGGCGGAGCCGTTCGCATGCGGGATAATGCCGGCAGCGAAGTACGCCGCTGCTTCCCAGACCGTCCAGGCCAGGCCGGAATCGAGCAGCGAGACATCGATGTATTGGCCCTGGCCGGTATTCAGCTTGTGGATGTAAGCGAGCAGGATGGAGTACAGGGCGGTCATCGCAGCCGAGATGTCATGGATGGCGATGCCGGTCTTGACCGGGCGACCGCCGCGTTCCCCCGTCATGCTCATCATGCCCGACATCCCTTGTACCATGATGTCGAATCCGCCCTTGTTGCGATACGGTCCCGTCTGGCCATAGCCGGAGATGGAGCAGTAGATGATGCCGGGATTGAGCTTCCTGAGCTGCTCATAGCCGATGCCCAGCTGATCGGCCACGCCAGGGCGGAAGTTCTCGATGAAGACGTCAGCCCGCTCGACCAGGCGATACAGGGCTTCCCGTCCCTTGTCGTGCTTCAGGTTCAGACGGATGCCGCGCTTGTTGCGATTGACCATCATATACAGACTGCTCTCTTCGTTGATGAAGGGTCCCATCGCGCGGGTATCGTCCCCTTGCGGATATTTCTCCACCTTGATCACATCCGCGCCCATGTCCGCCAGCACCATCGTGCAGTAGGGCCCGGCCAGGATCTGCGTCAGGTCGATGACCTTCATCTTGCTCAATACTTCTTGCATGTTTATCCTCCTGTGATGTATGTGGCAGCCGTTCACAAATATCGGGGGAGAGTTTATATGCCCCTGTGTTGTGTGACAGCGTTCCTGTCCCACGAATATCGGGTGAATTCTCTTGATCCGTCCATGTGGTGCAGGCCAGCGATATCGAATGTGAAGGGCGGCGAACAGCCGGTTTCCTTCCGTATCGTACGGACAGTGTCTTGCCGCATGTACAGAGGCGCAAGACTGCCGCCCTTGTCTAGTTTCATCTGACTTCATGCAATAGGGAAGCATCCAGCTCCGCAGGCGTGCGGCAGCCGCAGAGCGCGAGAGAGATGTCAAACTCGGCCAGCAGGTTGCGGATGACCGCCTCGACGCCGCGTTCTCCCGCAGCGGCGAGCCCGTACAGATACGGCCTGCCGTAGAATACGGCGGATGCGCCAAGCGCGAGCGCCTTGATCACATCGGAGCCGGTGCGCACGCCGCTGTCGAGAATGACCGGCACCCGACCTTGCACGGCCCGGACGACGCCAGGCAGTGCTTCGATGCTGGCTGCCGCGCCGTCGAGCTGCCGTCCGCCGTGGTTTGATACGATGATCGCATCGGCGCCCGCCTCGATGCAGGCGACGGCATCATCGGGATGGAGGATGCCCTTGATCATGATTGGCAGCTTCGTCTGCTCGCGCAGGAAGCGGATATCGTCGAAGTTCAGGCTCGGGTGATAGACGTTCTCCAGGATGCCGGCGACCACTTGCTCCCTGGAGATCTCCGGATAACGGCCATACTTCGCGCTGAAGACGGGATCGGCCGCGTAATTGGCCATGCCCATGCCCAGCTTGAGCGGGGAATAGCCGTTGCGCAGGTCTCGCACCTTCCAGCCGAGCATGATCGTATCGACGGTCAGCACGATCGCGGCATAGCCTGCGCGTTCCGCACGACGCACCATGCTGGCCGAGATCTCCCGATCATTGGACCAGTACAGCTGGAACCAGCGCGGGCTGTCGCCCATCTGCCCGGCGATCTCCTCCAGGGTATAAGAGGACACCGTGCTGGTCACGAAGGGAATGCCATGCTTCGCAGCAGCTCTGGCTGAGGCCAGTTCGCCCTCCGGATGAATGATCCTCTGCATGCCGATCGGCGCCAGCATGATCGGTGCGGCGTACCTCTGCCCGAGCAGCGTTATCTGCGTGCTGCTATCGCTCACATCGCGCAGCGTGCGCGGCAGGATCGCCCAGCGGGCGAAGGCTTCCACATTGCGGCGCATCGTCTGCTCAGCGCCCGAGCCTCCGGCGGCGTAGTCGAATGCCTCGCGGGGCGCCTTGCTTCGGGCCAGCTCTTCCCATTCCTCGATGCGGAACGGGAACTCGGACGGCGTGCTGCCAACAGCCGTAAATCTGGAATCTTGTTCGATCCGTTCGTCATGGCGACTCATGGGATGATGCATCCTTTCCTCTGATGTTTCGGGCGAAGTCGGGCTGTCTCTTCTCCAGGAAGGCTTGCACGCCTTCCCGATAGTCGTCGGATTCGTAGGAGTTCAGGATCATCTCGGCGATGGCCTCCGACTCCTCCACGGCTCCCAGAGACAGCTCGCGGATGATCGCCTTCGTGCCGCGCACCGACACCTGCGAGCGCTGCGCGATCAGGGCCGCGTATGCATAGGTCTCACGCTCGATCTGGTCAGAAGGATACAGCCGATCGATGAGCCCGATGCGCAGCGCTTCTTCTGCCCCGAGCAGCCGCCCGGTATACAGGATGTCCTTGGCCTTGGAAGGGCCGACCAGGTCGGTCAGCCGCTTCACGCTGGCCAGGTTGTAGACGATACCGAGCTTGGACGGGGTGATCGCGAAGCGGGCATCGTCGGTGCTGAAGCGGAAGTCGCAGGCGAGCGCGATATCCAGCCCGCCGCCGATGGCATAGGTGTGGATCAGGGCGATCGTCGGCTTGCTGAAGCGTTGCAGCCTGTCCACGGCTTCCAGCGCACGGTCGTTGTAGGCTTTGGCCGCATCTCTTGAGGCGCGGTTGCTCATAAATTCGGAGATATCCGCACCGGTGGAGAAGGCGACTCCGTCCGTGCCCCTGATCACCAGCACGAACACCTCCGGGTCTTGCTCCAGTTCGTCCAATATATGCGCGAGCCTGACAAACATGTCCAGGGTGAGCGCATTCTTCTTCTGCGGCCGGTTAAAGACAATCGTGGCGACATGGTCCTGATGATGCACCAGCAGCTCGTTCATGGCAGACCATTACTCCTTTCCATAGGGGCGAAAATGATGCGATGGGACGCGACAGAGCGCGCCAGACTCGACAGAGCGCGCCAGACTCGACAGGGCGCGGATCCGGTTACTGGTTCGCAGCTTCCCGCGGCTGCTGGCGCGCTATTTCTTGAATCGGGCGACGAGGCGGTTGCCAAGCGTCTGGATGCCTTGCACGAGCAGGATCAGGATGCCGACGGTCACGTACATGACATCGACCTCGTACCGGAGATGGCCGAATCGGTAGGCGAGATCGCCGAGGCCGCCCGCACCGACCAGCCCGGCCATGGCGGTGGCGCCGAGCAGGCTGACCGTGGCGATCGTCAGACCGGAGATGATCGAGGGCCGCGCCTCGCGCAGCATCACGTTCCAGATGATCTGTCTCATGCTGATGCCCATCGCCCTGTACGCTTCCACCACTCCCCGGTCCACCTCGAGCAGCGCGGTCTCCATGATGCGCGCCACATAAGGGGAGGCATAGACGACCAGAGGCACGATGACGCCCTTGACGCCAATCGTCGTGCCGACGATCAGTTTCGTAAATGGCAGGATAAAGAACAACAGGATGATAAAAGGTATGGAACGAATGATATTGATGATCACGTTGAGCGTCTCATATATGAATCGATTGCTCAGCGGGCCGCCTTTGTTGGTCAGGATCAGCAGGATGCCGAGCGGTAGCCCGATCAGGATCGAGAACAGCAGGGAAGTGCCCAGCATCTGCAAGGTCTCGACAAGCGCTTTCCATATGTACGGCATTCTCGTCTCGAAGAAGCTCAAGCTATCCCCATCCTTTCTACCATAACGCCTCGGCTGGCCAGGAACTCACGGGCTTCGTTCAGTTGCACCTGATCGCCCGGCAGATGGATGACCAGGATGCCGAATGAGGCGTTCTTGAGCTGCACGATCTGACCCGCGAGAATGTTCGGTCTGACGTTCAGCTGAACGCTCAGTTCGGCGAGCAATGGCTCGTTGGCGCAATCCCCAACGAACGTAAGGCGGAACACGTCGCCGGTCCGCCGCAAGCTGGTGAGGAACTCCTCCTGGAGATCGTCACGATACAAGCTCCTGACAAACTTCTTCGTGGTCGGGTGCTGAGGCCGGGTGAACAGGTCCACCACCTGGCCCTGTTCCACGATCTGCCCCGATTCCATCACCGCAACCCGATCGCAAATTTTCTGGATGACATGCATCTCGTGGGTGATCAGCAGGATCGTGATGCCCAGCTCGCGGTTGATCTCCATGAGCAGCTCCAGGATCGAGTCAGTCGTCTCGGGATCGAGCGAGCTGGTCGCTTCGTCGCACAGGAGCAGCTCCGGCTCGTGCACGAGGGCTCTTGCGATCGCCACCCGTTGCTGCTGGCCGCCGGACAGCTGGCGCGGATATGCGTCCAGCTTGTCCTCGAGGCCCACGATCCGCACGTATTTGTCGATGCGCCGCCTGATCTCTTCCTTGCTATATCCCGTCAGCCTGAGCGGGATCGCGATGTTGTCATACACGGTAGCGGTCTTGAGCAGATGAAAGCTCTGGAAGATCATCCCGATCTTCTTCCGCACCGCGCTGAGCTGCTTCTCCGTGTAGGAGGTGCAATCCTGGTCATGGATGATGACCTTGCCGCTCGTCGGCTTCTCGAGCAGGTTGACGCAGCGGATGAGCGTGCTCTTGCCGGCCCCACTGTAGCCGATGATGCCGAAGATTTCTCCTTGCCTTACCTCCAGGGAGACGTCGCGCAGCGCTTCGACCTTGCCCTTCTTCGTGGTGAACGTCTTGGTTATATGCTCAAGTCTGATCATCGCATTACCACAGCGGTACCACCGCTCCCTTGAACGTCTCTTCGATAAATTTCTTCGTCTCGTCAGAACGATAGGACTCGATCAGTTTCTGGATCGCCGGATCATCCTTGCGATCTTCCGTCGTGACGATGACGTTGACCCATGGAGAGGTGTGCGTCTCCACGAAGATCGCATCGTCCGCCAGCGTCAGGCCCGCATTGGTCGCGAAGCTCGTGTTGATCGCAGCGGCGGCCAGCTCGTCCAGCAGATTCGGGATCTGCGCAGCTTCAAGCTCGATCAGCTCCAGGTTGAGCGGATTGTCCACCACGTCGAGGACCGTTGCTTCCTCACGCACGCCTTCGCGGATCTTGATCAGGCCCGCGGATTCGAACATGAGCAGGGCCCGCGCGCTGTTGGTCGGGTCGTTCGGCAAGCCGATGCGATCACCCGCCTTGATCTCGTCGATGCTCTTCAGCTTCTTCGAGTAGAATCCCATCGGATTGAGCACGGTCTCGGCGACATCGACGAGCTCGGTCGCGCCTTTCTCCTCCTTGTAGGAATTGAGGAACGGACGGTGCTGATAGATGTTCGCGTCGAGCTCCCCTTCAACCAGCGCCACATTCGGGATGATGAAATCGCTGAAAACCTTGATCTCGATGTCCAGCCCGTTGCCCGCTGCCACTTCACGAACCTTCTCCACGATCTGCTCGTGCACGCCAGCCGTTACGCCTACGACGAGGCTGTAGCGCTCCTCCCCGCTGTTGCTCTCCTCAGCCGATGGGCTGTTGCCACCTGTGCCATTGCCTGCCTCGCTGCCCGCGTTCGAAGCGGTGGACTGGCTTCCGCTGTTACCGCCCCCGGAAGCGGTTTTGGCATCGTTGCTGCCGCAGGCGCTGATCAGCAATGCCAGCATCAGGATGCCCAGCAGAAGGGTCAGTTTGCGAGTTTTTGATGGATAGATCACCATGATTTACCTTCCTCCCCCAATTCATAGTTAGCATATAGGATTAATTTATCAAAGTGATTATATGGGTCATTTCGACGATTGTCAATCCATTTACAGGGATTCCTATTAATTTTCAAGCCAGTATTGAGAGATTCTGCGACTCCCCCGATTCATATTGAAATAAAATGAACGAATGTATTAATCTAATATGAAAGCAAACAATATAACCTATGGCTTTATCAGTCCGACATGTTGCAGGAGCTAATCGGTCTCTGACAGTGTGGCGTCCTGTTGGAATGAGATAGATAGGGGGACTATTATGAGACGGATACCCGTGATGCTGCAACTGGTCATCATCATGTTCATCGTCATGGTAATTCCGACCACGATACTGACTTCGTACAGCGGTTCGAGCCTGATGGAATATTCGGAGGAGACGATCGCCGAGACCTCGCTGGCCGGGCTGACGACCAGCCGCAATTTCTTTGAGAGCGCGCTGAGCAACCTCGCCAGCCATGCGGTGCGTCTGACGGCACCGAGCAATTTCATCGACTCGATCCGATACATCACCACCTTTGATGAGCTCAATGACAATTACGTCAATGTGAACCGCGCCCTGACCATCTTCCGCGAGCTCCGCAATCTGAGCAATATCGTGGATGGCGTGTACTCCACCTTCTTCTACCTGGAGGATTCCGATTATGTCATCTCCACCGACAAGGGGATCACCAGGCTGGACCGATATGAACCGATCGATTGGCTGAGCGCAGCCAAGGACCAGAGCAGGGGGATCGGAGGCAAATGGTATCCCAGAAGGCTCATCAACGGCATCCCGGTGCTGTCCTATGTGTTGCCCACGAGCAATCTGACGACGGCGACGCGGGGCACGCTCGTCATCAATCTTCGCGAGACGCAGATCAGCTCCTACCTTCGTTCGTCCGATGAGGGGGAGCGGGGTTACTTCCTGCTGAACAAGGATGGTCTGATCGTCTCCAGCAACGACAAGACCAGGCTGCTCGCCCAGGCGGATCTTCCCTACATCCAGGACATCCTGACGAGATCGCTGAGGCAGGGTTATCAGATCCGCGAATCGGAGGGGGAGAGGCAGCTCATCGTCTGGACGAGCACCTCGCGCCGCGACTGGACGCTCGTCAAGATCTACTCGATGGACGAGCTGCTGGCGCGAACCACGTCGATGCAGCGCAACATCTTCCTGACGACAATCTTCATGATCATCCTGACGACCGTCGTGTCGGTCATTCTCGCCAGGTGGCTGTCCCAGCCGCTGCGCAAGCTGGTGACCACGATCCGTTCCCATCCGTCCCTGGGCACGCTGACCAGACACAATGAGCTGGCCTTCCTGGACGATGCCTTCAGACGGATGCAGGAGGAAGAGCAGGCGCTTCACCAGCTGCTGCAGGAGCGCGAGCAGGATGCGCGCAACCTGACGGCGCAGAGGCTGCTGCGCGGCGAGCTGGCCGAGCAGTATGCGGAGGTGTTCCCGGAGCCTCACTACCGCATCGCCGTGCTCTCCATCGACCGATATCGACACTATGTGAGCAAGAACAGCCGTGAGACGCGCAGCTACCACCGCTATCTGTTCGTCCAGAAGTGCGCGGATCTGTTCCCAGAGGATGTGCATGCCCAGATCGTCTACCAGGGAGACGGCTACTTCGCGATCGTGCTGAACGGCGCCGGGCTGGATAACGTCCATGAATCGCTCAAGGCTGCGCTGCTCAAGATCAGCGGGGAAGCGAAACGCCTGTTCGAGCATACGGTGACGATTGGCGTCAGCGATGTGACGACGGACGTCCTGTCGCTGCCGGACCTGATGACGGAAGCGGTCGAGCTGATCAAGCAGCGCATCATCAAGGGCGGCGGGCACATCATGTACTGGCAGGAGGATGCGGGCGGAAGCCACAAATACATCTATCCGACGACGAGCGAGCGTCGCATCCTGAACTATCTGGAGACGAAGGATATCGAGAACATCTACAAGGAGCTGGAGCATATCCGGCAGGAGATTCGCTCGGTGCCCTATATCTCTTATGACAACATTCTGTTCATCTACTATCAGCTGGCGGGAGTCACGATCCGGTACATGCGGGAGAATGCCCTGACGTCCCGTGTCTTCGCCGGCCAGAGCAACATCTACTCGACCCTCGCATCCTTCGACACGCTGGAAGAGATCGAGGAATATATGATCGAGTTCTTCGAGGAGATCACGCGGAGCCTCGACCAGAGCACGAACAAGATCAATCATCTGGATCGCATCGTGCAATATCTGCAGAACCATTACAATGAAGACATCATCTTCGAAGATATGGCGAAGGAAATCGGCATCAGCTACTCCTATATGCGGAAGATCGTTTCTGAACAGACGGGCAAGAGCCTGATTGACTACCTCAACCTGCTGCGCATCGAGCGATCCAAGGAGCTGCTCCTCAATATGGAGCTGACCATCTCCCAGATCGCCGAGATGATCGGATATCACAATGTGCAGAGCTTCAACCGGTACTTCCGCAAATACGAAGGCATGTCACCAAGCCAATACCGAAATATCAAGCTGGCATCGGGCAAAGCATAAGCCTTGCCCCTCACAGGTCCGACGTTGCAGCCAGCCTTGTTCGCGATCAGCGAGCGAGGCTGGCTGTTCATTTTTGCTCATTTTGATCAGATTTGCTTCTGTCGACAGGGCCGAAACCCGCATTTCTCCGTTCGTTCGTGACTTTTCGATCAAAAATAACAGGTATGATCAATTCCTATCGTTTACGCCAAAACCACCATAAGATAATATGAAAGCGTAAACAATGGGATGGAACAACATCCAATGGTTTCCATGGCATGACAGGCGCCATGAGGAGGTGAGATCAGAGATATGAACATGGAAGGCGCTTCCGTAGAACCGGGCAACAAGAAGAGTGCGTTCGCGGTCAATCCGAAAGCGCTCAGAAGGAAGCAGTTTCGCAGCTACATGGCGCAAAACTGGCAGTTGTACGTCCTGTTGATCGTTCCGCTGGCATTTGCCATTACATTCAAATACATGCCGCTCTCCGGATTGATCCTGGCGTTCAAGGACTACAAGATCGCCAGGGGTTTCTGGGGCAGCGAGTGGGTAGGCTTTCAGATCTTCGAGGAGATATTCCGTCATCGCGAGTTTCTGCGCGCGCTTCGCAATACACTGCTGCTCAACACCCTGGACCTGATGTTCAGCTTCACGGCGCCGATCCTGCTTGCGCTTCTGCTGAATGAGATCAGACATTCCGCATACAAGCGCGTCAACCAATCCCTGCTCTATCTGCCGCACTTCCTGTCCTGGCCGATCATCGGCGCGCTGGCATACCAGCTCCTGGGACTGGGCAACGGCCTCGTCAACAATCTGATCGAGATGCTGGGAGGAGAGAGGATTCCCTTCCTGCAGAGCGACTATCATTGGTTGGCCAGCTATGTCGGGATCGGCGTATGGGCAAGCATGGGCTGGGGGACGATCATCTATCTCGCGGCGATCAGCGGCGTCAATCCGGAGCTGTATGAGGCGGCTACCGTGGACGGCGCGGGACGCTGGCGGAGGATGTGGCATGTGACGTTGCCATGCATACGGGCAACGATCGTCACCCTGCTGATTCTGAATCTGGGCAGGATCATGGGAGGTTCGTTTGAACAGATCTATGCGTTGCAGAACAAGGCGACGACTGAGTTCACAACCACGATCCCGGTATTGGTCTACCGCTGGGGCATCGAGGGCGGCAACTTCAGCCGCGCGACTGCCGTCGGCCTCTTCCAATCCGTGGTGGGTCTTCTTCTGATACTCATAGCCGACCGGATCGCCAAGAAGCTTGGCGAAGACGGCTTGCTATAGAAGGGAGGTGAACCATGCAAGGTTCAGGTATCATTCGCGTTGCACATCACAGGAGACGCTTCGACCTGTGGGATGTGCTCATCTACACGGCGATCGCCCTGACTTCGCTGGCATGTCTGTTGCCTTTCGTGCATGTGGTCGCCAAGTCGCTCAGCACCGATGCCTTCGTCATCGCTAACAAGGTCTTCCTCTGGCCCAAGGGCTTTACGATCGAGGCGTATCAGAAGATCTTCGCCGATGCGAGCATTATTCGATCCCTTTATGTTACCGTTTTCATCACGGCGACGTTCACGCTGCTGGGCATGATCATCACGACCTGCGCCGCCTATCCGCTGTCGCGCAGGAATCTGAAGGGCAATGCCGTGCTGACCTTCATCTTCATGTTCACACTGTATTTTGGCGGCGGCATCATCCCGGAATACATCAACATCAGCAATCTGGGGTTGCTGGATACGGTCTGGTCGCTCATCCTGCCGCCCGCGTTCAGCGCCTTCAACCTGCTGATCATGCGGACCGCGATTCGCAGCAATATCCCGGACAGCCTGGAGGAAGCAGCCAGGATCGACGGCGCCGGGCACTTCAGAGTGTTGCTCACGATCGTGCTGCCGCTGTCCAAGCCGATCATCGCCACGCTGTCTCTGTTCTATGCGGTCGGGCGATGGAATGCTTATCAGGATGCCCTGTTCTACATCAAGTACGCAACCGAACTCAGGCCGCTCCAGCTGAAGCTGTATTACCTTGTCGTGCAAGCCAGCGAGAGCTTCCAGCTCGAGATGACCAACGTCAACCTGAGCAATCCCGAGGTATTGAAGGCGTCTGTGGTCGTGTTTGCGACTGTACCGATCTTGCTCGTATACCCGTTTATCCAGAAGTATTTCGTGCAAGGCGTCCTGATAGGCGCCATCAAGGAATGAATGAAGCGATTATGCGATTAGGGGGAAGGTTTGATGAGGAAAATAGCTGTGGTGCTTGCTGTCATCGTACTGGTGCTTGGCGTACTGGCAGCGTGCTCGGGCAACAAGAATAATCAGCCCGCCAACAATACGTCCACCACGGGCGGAACCACGACCACTACGGGAGGAGGCTCCCAGTCGTCCGGCGGCGGAGGAGATGGGAATGCCGGCGGCGAGGTCGATTATCGCAACGGTTTCCCGGAGCGCGTCACGCTGGAGATCCCGGTCTATGACCGCGCCTTCGAGGGCTGGAACGTCGCCGACAACTACTACACCCGCTGGATCCAGAAGGAATTCGGCGAGAAGTACAATGTGGAAGTGAAGTTCACGCCGATCGGCCGCTCCACGGAGGTGCAGGACTTCCAGCAGCTGCTGGCATCGCACCGGGCGCCGGATATCATCTTTCACTATGACATGCCGCAGGCGCTGAATTACTATGCTTCCGAGGTGATGCAGCCGCTGGATGTGGAGGAGATCGCCCACTACGCGCCGACTTACTGGAACAACATGAAGGACACGATCCTGAGGTACGGGATCATCGAAGGCAAGCAGATGTTCTTCTTCGCGAAGCGTCCGAACGTCAGCAACTGGGTGACGATCATCCGCAAGGACTGGGTGGAAGCGGTTGGCATGAAGGTGGAGGACCTGACTTCGCTCGAGAAATTCAACGAGATGCTGGTCAAGTGGAGAGATGCAGGACTCGGTACCGCCGGCGGTTCCCTGCAGCGCAACGTCTTCAACTACAGCTACGCCTTCCGCGACTGGCCGGTCGATCCGGAGACGCATGCGATCTACACGGACCTGTCCGTGGCGGACTTCACGACAGAAGCGACCGAGAAGTGGCTGCGCAACCTGAACTATCAATACAACAACAAGCTGATCGACCAGGAGTTCTATCTGCGCGATGACGCCAGCAAGGTGAAGGCGGAGTTCGTCGCGGGCAGAACGGGTACCTACGGTGAGTACATCGCCAGCAACACCGACCTCTTCGAAGCGGTGAAGAAGAACAATCCGGAAGCGGAGTTTGCCGTCATTCCTCCGTATGCGGGAATTCCGCAAGGCGGCGTACCGCAAGGACGCGCCGATTGGCCGTTCGGCATGATCATGGGGATCAACTATGAATCTTCCGATCTGGAGCGCATCGCCGTCTGGCTGTACCTCGAATGGATGAGCCAGCCGGAGAACCTGTTCGCCCTGCAGAACGGCTTCGATGGTCTGAACTACAACGGTCTGGACGAGTTCGGCGTGCCGATCAAGAACGTCGATTACGACGGGGAAGCGAAGCTGTCGCCGAACAACAACAAGGACTACTGGTGCCTCGTCATCGAAGCTCCGAGCTACGGTACGGAGGAGCAGACGATCCGCGCCCTCAAGAGCTTCTGGTCGCCGCCAGGATATGAATACATCGTCGAAGACATGCTGAAGTACAGAGAGCAAGTCCTGCCGTATCAATATCCGGACCCGCTGTTCACGGTGCCGATCGAGTCCGTGGCCAAGTACAAGGCCGACCTGAACAACCTGTTCCAGGAGCTGTATCTGGACATCGTCATGTCGCCGCCGGATCAATTCGACGCGAAGTATGAAGCGGCGAAGAAGCGCTTCCTCGAAGCGGGCTATCAGGAGATCATCGACGAGAAGAGGGCGGCATATGAAGCCGGTTATATCCTCGAATAATCGGGAGACGCCGGTACCCAACGATTAACCGCATTTCCATATCCGGCATCCAAGCCAGGTTTGCTGCACCCGAGCGGTGCGGCAGATCTGGCTTTTCATTTTTGCTACCACCGATCAGATTTGATCGTGCGAGCGCTTGCCAAAGCCTTGTCCCGCCTGAATGCCGCGGCTCCGTTCAATCAAAAATGACCCCTCGTATCAAACAAGACCATTTACGATTTGTCGAATTCGGGGCTATGCTGAAAGCGTCAACAACAAGTTCGGGAATCACTTCCTGAATGAGCAGCCTAGAATGAGAAACATTAATTGGGAGGTGAGTTTATGAACGTTGAAAGCGCTTCGGTCAAACTCGAAGTGTCGAAAAAAGAACATCAAGGGAAGTTGAAAAAGACGCAGCGCAGAGAGCTGAAGAATTACTTCCGGCAGAACTGGCAGCTGTATGTGCTTCTGCTTATTCCGCTCGCATTTGCACTCACGTTCAAATATGCTCCACTGTCCGGACTGGTGCTGGCCTTCAAGGATTACAAGATCGCCAGGGGCATCTGGGGAAGTGAGTGGGTAGGCTTTCAGGTGTTCCAGGATGTCTTCGCACATCGCGATTTTATCCGGGCCTTGCGCAACACCCTGCTGCTGAACGGACTTGATCTGGTCTTCAGCTTCACGGCTCCGATCTTCCTGGCGCTCCTGCTGAACGAGATCAGGCATTCGACGTACAAGCGGGTCAATCAATCCCTGCTCTATCTGCCGCACTTCCTGTCCTGGCCGATCATCGGCGCATTGGCCTACCAGTTGCTGGGTCTTGGAAGCGGTCTCGTCAACAATGTGATCGAGATGCTGGGTGGAGACCGGGTCCCGTTCCTGCAAAGCGACTATCATTGGCTGGCCAGCTACGTCGGTATCGGCGTGTGGGCGAGCATGGGCTGGGGGACGATCATCTATCTGGCCGCGATCAGCGGCGTCAATCCGGAACTGTATGAAGCGGCGACGGTGGATGGCGCGGGACGCTGGCGCAAGATGTGGAATGTGACGCTGCCGTCGATCCGGCCGACGATCATCACCTTGCTGATCCTGAACCTGGGTCGCATCATGGGCGGCTCCTTCGAGCAGATCTTCGCCTTGCAGAACAAGGCAACCAATGAATTCACCACGACGATTCCGGTTCTCGTCTACCGCTGGGGGATCGAGAGCGGCGACTTCAGCCGGGCAACCGCTGTGGGCCTGTTCCAGTCCGTCGTTGGTCTGATCCTGATCCTGATCGCTGACCGCATCGCCAAGAAGCTTGGCGAAGACGGATTGCTATAGAATGGAGGTGGCGAAGCATGGCAGTATCAGGAACCGTTCGACCGGCCAGCAGCAAGCGCTTTGATGCATGGGACGTGGTGATCTACACGGTGATCGCGCTCATCTCGCTGGTCTGTCTGTTGCCCTTCGTGCATGTGGTGGCGAAGTCGCTGAGCACCGATGCGTATGTCATCGCGAACAAGGTCTTCCTCTGGCCGAAAGGGTTCACCATGGAGGCTTACCAGAAGATTTTCGCCGACGCCAGCATCCTGAGATCGCTGTATGTGTCGGTCTTCGTAACCGTTACCTTTACGGTGCTCGGCATGATCGTGACGACATGCGCCGCCTATCCGCTCTCCCGCAGGAACCTGAAGGGCGGAACCGTACTTACCTTTATCTTCATGTTCACGCTTTATTTTGGCGGCGGTATCATCCCGGAATACATCAACATCAGCAATCTCGGATTATTGGATACACTATGGGCGTTGATCCTGCCCGGAGCCTTCAGCGCCTATAATCTGTTGATCATGAGAACCTCGCTCCGGAGCAACATCCCGGACAGCCTGGAGGAGGCGGCGAGGATCGACGGGGCCGGACATTTCCGCATCCTCTGGTCGATCGTGCTGCCGCTTTCCAAGCCGATCATCGCCACGCTGTCGCTGTTCTACGCGGTGGGCAGGTGGAATGCCTACCAGGACGCGCTGTTCTATATCAAGCACGCCACTGAGCTCAGGCCGCTGCAGCTGAAGCTGTACTACCTGGTCGTACAGGCCAGCGAGAGCTTCCAGCTCGAGGTGTCCAATGTCAACCTGAGCAACCCGGAAGTGCTCAAAGCATCTGTCGTTGTGTTTGCAACTGTGCCGATCCTGCTCGTCTATCCGTTCATCCAGAAGTATTTCGTACAGGGCGTCATGATCGGTGCAGTCAAAGAATAAACAACCATGATCAGGGGGAATAGGAAAATGAAGAAGAAGCTCATCTCAATGCTCGCGATTGTGATGCTGGTGGTTGGCGTACTCGCCGCCTGCTCCGGCAACGGCAATTCGAAGCCCGATTCGAACGCAGGTACAGGCAACCAGAATACGGGTGAACCTGTCGATTACCGCAACGGCTTCCCGGAGCGGGTCACGCTGGAGATCCCGGTCTATGACCGCGCCTTCGAGGGCTGGAATGTCGCCGACAACTACTACACCCGCTGGATCCAGCAGGAATTCGGCGAGAAGTACAACGTCGACGTGAAGTTCACGCCGATCGGCCGCTCCACGGAGGTGCAGGACTACCAGCAGCTGCTGGCATCGCACAAGGCGCCTGACATCATCATGCACTATGACATGCCGCAAGCGTTGAACTATTACTCCTCCGAGGTGATGCAGCCGCTGGATGTGGAGGAGATCGCTCACTATGCGCCGACTTACTGGACCAAGATGAAGGATACGATCGAGCGTTATGGCAAGGTTGACGGTCAGCAGATCTTCTTCTTCGCCGAGCGTCCGAACGTCAGCAACTGGGTGACGATCATCCGCAAGGACTGGGTGGAAGCGGTTGGCATGAAGGTGGAAGACCTGACTTCGCTCGAGAAGTTCAACGAGATGCTGGTCAAGTGGAGAGACGCAGGACTCGGCACCGCCGGCGGTTCCCTGCAACGCAACACGTTCAACTACAGCTACCCGTTCCGCGACTGGCCGCTTGATCCGGAGACGCATGCGCTCTACACGGACCTGTCTGTGGCGGACTTCACGACGGAAGCAACCGAGAAGTGGCTGCGCAACCTGAACTATCAATACAACAACAAGCTGATCGACCAGGAGTTCTATCTGCGCGATGACGCCAACAAGGTGAAGGCGGAGTTCGTCGCGGGCAGAACGGGTACCTACGGCGAATACATCGCCAGCAACACCGATCTCTTCGAAGCGGTGCTGAAGAACAATCCGGAAGCGGAGTTTGCCGTGTTGCCTCCTGGCGCATCGGTTCCGGAAGGCGGCGTGCCGCAAGGTCGCCTGGATTGGCCGTTTGGCATGATCATGGGCATCAATCACGAATCCACTGCAGAGGAGCGCATCGCCGTCTGGCTGTACCTCGAATGGATGAGCCAGCCGGAGAACCTGTTCACCCTGCAGAACGGCTTCGAAGGCATGAACTATAGCGGCGTGGACGAAAGCGGCCTGCCGATCAAGAACGCCGACTACGACGGTGAAGCGAAGCTGTCGCCGAACAACAACAAGGACTACTGGTGCCTGGTGGTGGAATCGCCGGTATACGGTTCGGAGGAAGAGACGATCAAGGCGCTCAAGAGCTTCTGGTCGCCGCCAGGATATGAATATATCGTCGAAGACATGCTGAAGTACAGAGAGCAGCAGATGCCGTATCTGTATCCGGACCCGCTGTTCACGGTGCCGATCGAGTCCGTGGCCAAGTACAAGGCCGACCTGAACAACCTGTTCCAGGAGCTGTATCTGGACATCGTCATGTCGTCGCCGGATCAGTTCGACGCGAAGTATGAAGCGGCGAAGAAGAAGTTCCTCGACGCCGGCTATCAGAAGATCCTTGACGAGAAGAAGGCGGCCTACGACGCAGGCAACATCATCAACTGAAGCCGATCCGTCACCTGATAAGGAAGCTAAGCTGAAGCCCCTGCAGCACGCGGGGGCTCTCAGCTTTAGGTTCCAGGTGGGCTGATGACATCAAGTGACCGGTTTGTCGGAAAAATGCACGAAGGCGCTTGTTTTTGACATGTTCATGGGCCGGACATGCAAGTATAATGGTAGGTGTTGGATAAGATTTGCTGGGATTTGGAGGGGTACGATGCTGAAGATTGATATCGACAGGGACCGATTGACAGAGACCATCGACCGCGTGGTGGATTATACGCTCAAGATGGACCTGACCTGGGACTGGCCATGCGGCGTGGCCTATTACGGCGTCAGCCGGGCGTATGAGGCGACCGGCAACGAGTCCTATCTGCAGCGCATGATCGCCTGGGTCGACGAATACATCGAAGAAGGGTTGCCCGAGGTCTGGACCGTGAATACGTGCGCGATGGGGCATATGCTGATCACGCTCTATGAGTATACGAAGGATCCCAGATACCTGGACCTGATCATGAGCAAGATCGACTATCTGGAGCATCGCGCCCTCAGATTCGGCGACCGGGTGCTGCAGCACACCGTATCTGCCAAGAACGATTTCCCTGAGCAATGCTGGGCGGATACGCTGTTTATGGCCGCCTATTTCATGCTGCGCGTCGGCATCATGCTGAATGAGCGGAGGCTGATCGATGATGCGCTGAATCAGTTCGTCTGGCATATTCATTATCTGCAGGATGAGGATACCGCACTCTGGTATCATGGCTACAATAATATGACCAAGGATCATATGTCGGGCATCTTCTGGGCGCGCGGCAACGCCTGGGCGGCCTATACGATGACGAGGACGGCGAAGATCTTGCCGGAGGCCTACCTGTATCCGCCGATCATGGATATCTGGGGTTCATCGCGCGACCAGCTTGCCGCTCTGAAGGGCCTGCAGCGGGAGGACGGCCTGTGGGGCACGGTGCTGGACCATCCGGAGGCTTACGGCGAGGTGTCGGCATCCGCCGGCATCGCTGCGGCGATGGTGACCAACGCGAGCCCATTGCATGGCAAGTACGTGCGCAGGGCGCTCAAGGGCATCCTGGACAACATCGCGCCGAACGGCCGCGTGCTGAACGTCTCCGGCGGCACGGCGGTGATGAGAGATGTCCAGGGCTATCTGAGCATCGACCGCAAGTGGGCGCAGGGCTGGGGGCAAGGCCTCGCGCTGGCGTTCCTGGCGGCCGTTCTTGAAACGATCTCCAGGAAGCAGCAGGCTGAAGGGAAGCAGGAGGAACAGGACTGATCCTGGCAGGACTGATCCAGCCATGCAGGCGAAGGCGTAACACGAACAGGGGATCCGTTTCGCATCTGGCGAAGCGGATCCCCTTTTTTGCTTGATGCGGCCAGGCTGGCTCCAGGATGGATCGGGTTCGCCTCGGGACAGGAGGAGAGAGGAACAGCGGTCAGAGGGCGGGGGTTCTCCCCTGCACCGGAAGGGGGGCATCCCCGACTCAGGTCGGGGTTCAAAAACCAACCCCGGTCCGTTTTGAGCGTCCGGCGGATCGCCTACAATAGAGACATCAAGAACGACGAAGCACCTGAAAGGCGGTGATTGACCTTGACCATGAATCGCAAAATCGCTTTGGCTGTCATCCTCATCCTGCTCGGCGGTCTGATCCTGCTCGACAAGCTGGGCTTCGGGCTCGGTTCTCTGATGAGCTGGATCTTCCCGATCGCGCTCCTCCTGATCGGCTGGAACCTCATCAAGCATCGGGGCGGGTTTATCGGCTGGCCGCTCGCCATCCTCGGTGGACTCATCCTGTTCGGCAAGCTGATGGGCGCCATCGGCTGGCTGATCGCGATCGTACTGATCATCTACGGAGTGTACCTGCTCAGAAATCGTGAGCGAACCATATAGGAGTAATCGAGGCAGAAGGAGGAAGATACGATGGGTGTTATGAAGCGGGTAAGGGACATCACGATGGCGAATCTGAACGACCTGCTGGAGCAGTCGGAGGATCCGGTCAAGATGATCGATGAGTTCCTTGCGGAGCGGCGGAACCACATCTGGCAGACCGAGCAGCTGCTCATCCAGTGCAGGAAGCACATGGAGGCGATGCGCGAGCAATACCTGCAAGCCGCGCTGCGCGCCGAGAAGAGGGAGCAGCAGGCGAGCATCGCGCTCAAGGCCGGTGAGGAGGACATCGCCCGCATCGCGCTGCAGGATAAGCTGCAGAGCGAGGAGCAGTCGAAGCGGTACAAGGAGCTGTATGAGCAGGCTCTAAGCAGCACGGCCGAGCTCGATCAGGAGCTGGTGCAGCTCAAGGCCGAATATGACGAGGTCCAGTCGAAGCGGCAATATTACGTGGCGCGCATGGAGTCGATCCGCCTGCGGCAGCGGATGAATGAGCGGGCCCGGGCTACGGGCTGGCGCGGTACGGAGAGCGCCTTCCGCAGGCTGGAGGATCGCGTCGCCGATATGGAGCTGGAGACGAAGACGCTGCGCGAGCTCAGGCAGATCACGGAGGAGACGCTGTATCGCGCCGGGACCGCGATCAGGGATGAACTGGAGCGGGAGCTCTCCCGGCTCAGGGAGAAGCTGGAGAAGGAGGGAACCAAGCTTTGACCACGAAACTGTACCGTTCCGCGACAGACAGGAAAATCTTCGGCGTATGCGGAGGCCTGGGGCAGGCTCTGAATATCGACTCCACCCTGCTTCGCTTCGTCGTCGTCATCGCCACGATCTTCTCGGGCGGAACAGCCGGCCTGTTGTACCTGTTGGCCGGGCTGATCATCCCGGAAGAGCCGGCGGGCTGGTCCCCGCATCACCAGGGCTACGGGTTCGACCCGGCCGGCGGGCCTTACGGGGCCGGCAAGCACCAGTCCTGCTGGAACAGCGGCTGGAGCGGCAAGCACGGCAAGGGAAGCTATGGGCCGCAAGCCGGACATGGCGGCGGACCGACGATGCACGATCCGATGGGCTATGGCGGCCCGTCGCAAGCTTCGAATCCGGAGCCGGCCGCCAGCGACGATCTCGACTCGCTGATGCGGGATCTGGAGACGAAGGCACTTCGCAAGGAGATTGAAGAACTGAAACAACGTTTGGCCAAATATGAACAAGAGAAGGGAGAATCATGAACATGGGAGTATTTCAAAGAATCAAGGACATGACGAAGGCGTCGGTGAATGAGCTGCTGGACAAGGTTGAGGATCCGATCAAGATGCTGAATCAGTACATCCGCGACATGGAGGAAGAAATCGCGCAGGCGGAGGTAACGGTCGCCAAGCAGATGGCGAACGAGCGCAGGCTGAAGCAGCGCCTGGATGAGATGAACCGCGTCGTCCAGGAGCGCGAGCAGGCAGCGATCGCTGCCCTGCGCGATGGCCAGGAGGCCGTCGCCAAGCAGGCGCTGGCAGACAAGCTGCAGGCCTCAGAAAGAGCCGCGGAGTATCAGGCGATGCACGCCGAGGCGAAGGCGCAGGCGGATGAGCTCATGCAGCAGCTGCATGAGATGAAGAATGAGTTCTATCAGATGCGCAACAAGCGCAACGAGCTCGTAAGCCGGGCACAGATCGCCAAGGCGAAGAAGCAGATGGCGCAGGTCACCTCCGCTGCCCACATCGGCGCAGGCAACGCGTCGATCGGGTTCCAGCGCATGGAGGAGAAGATCATGCAGATGGAGATCGAGGCGGAGATCAGCCGGCGGCCTTATGTGCCCACCAGCTACGGCAAGCCGGCAGATGCGGTGCTGAACGAGAAGCTGGAGGCGGAGATGAAAGCCCTGAAGGAGAAGCTGAACGTCGGCTCTGCGGAATGAACCGTTTCAAGCGACAATCAGATATGATATGCTAATGGTTGATCCCTTAGCTGCATCAGAAACCAGGCTTTCGCCGGCATGGAGTACCCCCGGCGAAAGCTCCGTTTCTTTTCTATATTAATGTACATTCACGCGATGCCTTGGATGACGAACCAACCACGGGAGGGGTGACGGTATGAATCAACGCAGCCGCAATACGGCACTGCTCATGATCGGAACGGGCCTGTATCTGATCATCGGCAATGCGATCGGTTTTCTAACCGTCACCGCCCTGTTGATCGTCGCTCTGGGCATTCACCAGCTGCGTTCCGGTGAACCCCGTTCCGGCTACATGCTGATCGGCGTTGGCCTGCTGTTCCTCGCGTTGAACCATCTCGCGATCATCTTCGCCGTGTTGCTCATCTCCTTTGGCTATTTCCTCATTCGTTCGAGACAACTTCACCGGGACCCCGACTATCAGCAGAGGCACAATATCATGGCCAGCATACGCTGGAATCGGGAGCCATGGGTGCTGAGCAATATGAGCGTCTGGTCGATCGTGGGAGAGATGAACATCGATCTGTCGCTCGCCATCATCGATGAGCCGGAGACGACGCTCGTCTTCCAGGGCATCGTGGGCGATATTGATATTATCGTCCCGGACGATATCGGCGTCCGCATCGATTCGACGTTGATCATCGGCCAGACGAAGATCGGATACGACCAGCAGGATGGGCTCGGCACGAAGATGAGCTGGCAATCGCTGAACTTCGATACGGCTCAGCACCGGGTGAACATCACGCTGTCGTATATGGTCGGCGACATCAACGTGAAGCTGTTGTAGCCGCCGGACGGGAGGAGAGCAGACGATGAACCGTGAACGCAAGTTAAAAAACATGATATGGCGAAGCATGGGAGAGTCGATCATGTTCAGCGTCCTCCTGGCGGCATTGATCGTGTACTTCCTGTATGTGTACGGCTATGTCGATTTTGCCGGACATTGGACCAGCATCCTGCGCAATGTCGCCACCATCCTGATCATCGTGCTGGGGCTTGGCGCGATCTTCGGCTACTGGCGAAGCGGCAAGGTGAAACGGCGCCTGGAGGTGCTGTCGGAGGCGATGCTGATGCTGGAGAAGGGACAGCTCTCGCGCGCCGTTCCCGATCTTGGCGAGGATGAGATCGGCCGGCTCGGCGAGCAGCTGGGCCGCATCAGCAAGAAGTGGGAGGAGCAGGTGACCTCGCTGCAGCGGCTGTCGGCCAACAACGCCGAGCTGGCGGAGCGGGTCCGCTTCTCCGCGGTGACGGAGGAGCGGCAACGGCTTGCCCGCGAGCTGCACGATGCGGTCAGCCAGCAGCTGTTCGCCATCTCGATGACGGCGACGGCGCTGGCGCGCACGATGGACAAGGACTTCGCCAAGGCGCAGCGGCAGGTATCGCTCATCGAGGAGATGGCCGCGGTCGCCCAGTCGGAGATGCGCGCCCTGCTCCTGCACCTGCGTCCGATCCATCTCGAGGGCAAGCGTCTGGCGCAGGGCATGTACGAGCTCGTTCAGGAGCTGCGCGCCAAGGTGCCGATCGACATCCAGCTGGAGATGGACGATGAGGTGCAGCTGCCGCGCGGCATCGAGGACCATCTGTTCCGCATCGTGCAGGAAGCGCTGTCGAACACGCTCCGCCACTCCAAGGCGGATAAGCTGGAGGTGCGCCTGCAGCGCAAGCCGGAATACGTCAGGCTGCTGATCCGAGACAACGGCATCGGCTTCGATATGAACGTCAGGAAAACAGCGTCCTACGGCATCGTCTCCATGCAGGAACGGGTCAATGAAATCGGCGGTTCGATCCATATCCTGTCCGCACCGGGCAAGGGTACCAGGATTGATATTCGCGTGCCGATCCTGATAGAAGGGGTGAATATAGCGGATGAACAGAGACAAGATTAAAGTGCTGCTGGTCGATGATCATGAGATGGTGCGCATCGGCCTGTCCGCCGTGCTGGGCACCGAGGACGACATCGATCTGGTGGGCGAGGCGGCGAGCGGTGAGGAGGGCATCCGGCTTGCACAGCAGTACAAACCGGATGTCGTGCTGATGGATCTCGTCATGGAAGGCATGGACGGCATCGAGACGACGCGCCGCATCCTGAAGGAGTTGCCGGATTGCAAGGTCATCGTGCTGACGAGCTATATCGATGACGCGAAGATCTATCCGGTGCTTGAAGCGGGGGCGTTCAGCTATCTGCTGAAAACGTCGCGGGCCAGCGAGATCGCCCAGGCCATCCGCTCGGCGGTCAAGGGACAGCCGGTGCTGGAGGCGCAGGTCGCGTCGAAGATGATGAACCGCTTCCGCAAGCCTGTCGAACATATGCCGCATGAGGAGTTGACGGAGCGGGAGATGGAGGTGCTGAGGCTGATCGCCAAGGGCAAGTCCAACCAGGAGGTGGCGGATGAGCTGGTGATCGGCGTGAAGACAGTGAAGTTCCACGTCACCAACATCCTGGCGAAGCTCGGCGTCGAGGACCGCACCCAGGCGGCGATCTACGCGTTCAAGCACGGGCTGGCGGATGATTGATACGCAGCCGAACATAAAGGTTGGGTCGCAAACGCAGTGATATGCTCGATTCAAGGCATTCCCGATAGCGGATCGTTCGGGGATCTGCCTGAAGGCAGCATGCAACAGCCGTTGCGCCCAACCTTTTATTGTTCATTCGAACTTTAATGATTAAACGCTATAAAGCGATAAAGGGAAGAAAAGAAAAAAACCACGACACGCAGATGCAAAGCTCAATCGTCGTCCTGGTACTTGTCGTTGAACTTGTATCCGACCCCGCGAATCGTCTGGATATATCTCGGCTTGGCGGGATTCTTCTCCAATTTCTTGCGCAGATTGTAGATGTGCACCATGACGGTGTGCGTATCCCCGATATGTGCGTCATCCCACAGCATGGCGAACAGCTGATCGTTCTTGTAGACGCGGTTCGGATTCCTGGCCAGGTAGTACAACAGCTGAAATTCCTTGGCCGACAGATCGATCCGTTGGCCATCGAGCACGACTTCATGCTTCGTCGGGTCAATGACCAGCTTGCCGTAGCGGAGCGCGGTATCCTGTTCCTGGTTCGACTGCTGAAGCATGTAGTTCCGCCTGATGTGCGCCTTGACCCGGGCGACCAGCTCGATCGGGCTGAACGGCTTGGAGATGAAGTCGTCACCGCCGAGGCGCAGTCCGAGCACCTTGTCGATGTCTTCATCCTTGCAGCTGACGAAGAGGATCGGGATGTTGCTTGTCTTGCGGATCTCGCTGCAGATCTCAAAACCGTCCATTCCGGGCATCAGCACATCGAGGATGACCAGTGCAGGCGCATGGGTTCGGGCGAGATTCAGGGCTTCATTTCCGTCGTATGCGGCAATGACCTCATAACCTTCCCGCCTCAGGGACATGGTGATCAGCTCATTGATCTCATAGTCGTCATCAGCGACGAGTATCGGTCTGTTCGTCATCGCAGATGCTCTCCTCCATTGGTCATGGGTATCGCATTATATCGATTTAACCAGATTATGTCATACATTCGGGATCCTGTCATCATGAGATTGTGAAATTTGAACTAGATTTTTCATGGAAAAGGAGTGGAAGTAATGGCTCACCATCCTGATGATCATAAACATCGTCCATCCGGGCTTCCTGAAACGCCCGATTCGCTCGCCCAACCAGTGGAACTCGCCGCCAAACAACCGTCTGTCGGCGGCAACGATGATGTTGCTGAAACCGTCAAGAGCCATGAGCAAGCGTCGGAATATGGACGGGATGCCAGTAAGGATGAGTTGTCAGTGGACGAGCTGGAGGAGGTGGTGGGCGGTCTGACGACGGTGTCCATTCCGCTGTGCAAGAACTGTCACCAGAGAGTTGCGGTTCATCAGATGACATTATGCGCAGTCTGTTATGTGAAATTGAAATAGCCACGCACCTGTTGCGGGATGACAGGATATGGTACTGTAGAAGTGTACGTGCTTTCGGGATGGTGGCGAATATGGCCAGGAACAGATGGCTGTATGCAGTTTATGTATGCTTGTGTCTGCTGCTTGTTGGCGGCTCTTTGATCATCATGATCACGGACCGTGAGGCGGGTCAGAGGGAACATGCCGCCGTTCGCGGCGAGCTGACACTCACAGAAGATGACCTGTTGAACTTCGATTCGATATGGCTGGATGGCGAGTGGGAGTTCTACGCGAATGAGTTGCTCCTGCCTGGGCAATTCCGGAGGACAGCAGAGCGGTTGCGCGAGGATCAATATATCCGCGTGCCTGGCTCCTGGCACGGGCATGTCGTGCAAGGTCAGACGCTGACGAGCAAGGGGTACGCGACTTATCGGCTGGTGCTGCGTGTGCCGGACACCGGCAAGCAACTGGGCATCCTGCTCAGACCGATCTATTCTACCTACAGGCTGTGGATCAACGGTGAGCTCGTGGCCCAGGCCGGCAAGGTCGGGACCAGCAGGGCTGAAGTGAAGCCGTTCATCGCACCGAAAGTCGTTCGGCTCCATCCGGCAGACGGACTGGCGGAGATCGTCATCCAGGTGGCGAATTTCTCCCAGCGCAAGGCCGGATTGTTCAGCCCGCCGGAGCTTGGGGAATATGACGCCCTGAATCATCTGTTGACGCGCAAGCTGGTCGTGGAGAGCGTCCTGATCGGCATCATCCTGATCATCGGATTTAACCACCTCTTGCGGTTCGTACTCATGCCTCAAAATAAGGATTCGCTCTTTTTTGGACTCATCTGCATGTTTCTCGGGATCAAGAATACCGCCCAGGGCCAATACAGCCTGGCGCTGTTCTTCCCGGAACTGTCCAACAACGTGTACGTGACCATCGAATACATCGGCTTTATGGCGGCTCCGCCGCTGTTTACGCTGTTCATATACCACGCGTTCCCGGGTATGATGTCGCGCCGGGTGCGCGATGTGCTGCTGATACCGGGAGCATGTTTTCTGCTCATTGTCCTGTTCGCGCCGGTGCATATCTATACGCAGATGGCGGTTCCCATGCAGATCTATGCGGTGCTGGTTGCCTTGCTGCTCATCCACTATGTGCTGCTGTCAGCCATCCGGAAGCTGGAAGGCGCCAGACTGCTGTTGTTCGGGGCGACGGTATTTTTTGTCACGATCCTGATCGATATCCTGATCAGCAACGGATCGGTTGTCAAGACCGGGACCTTCTTTCCGTTTGGTCTGATTTTCATGATCGTCTGCATGGATATCATCCTTTCCATGAGGTTCGCCAATGCCTATCGGATGATCGAGCGGCTGTCGGGGCGCCTGCTCGATCTGGACAGGTTGAAGGACGAGTTCCTCGCCAACACGTCGCATGAATTGCGCACACCGCTTAACGGGATGATCGGGCTGGCCCAGTCGCTCCTCCATTCTTTGCAGGGCAAGCTGGATGCCAATCAGGAATTGCATCTGAACATGATCGTCTCGAGCGGCAAGCGACTCTCTTATCTGATCAATGACATCCTCGATTACTCGCGTCTGAGCAACAACGATATCCGACTGCAACTTGCGAGCGTCAATCTTCATCAACTGGCGCAGGTGGTGCTGACGATTCTCAAGCCACTGGCTGCAGGGCGCAATCTGGTCCTGCTGAACGAGGTCAGGGAGGACATGCCGGGTGTTCTCGTTCCAAGCCGGTGGACCGCAATGAGCTGGTGAGCAGGGCGCATACGCTCATCCTGATGAAGCGGGCGGCAGAGGAGGTGCGGCGCAGCTCCGAGCAATTGTCGAAGCTGAACAGGGAGCTGACGGAGCTGAATGCCAGCCTGGAAGCGCGCATCGAGCAACGCACCGTCGAGCTGGCCCGGGCGAACGAGCTGCTCCAGGAACGCAATCAGGAGCTGAGCAGGCTGGAGAATGTGAGAAGGCGGCTGCTCAACGATGTATCGCATGAGCTGCGGACGCCAATGACAGCGATCCAGGGATATGTGGAGGCGATCGTATCCGGCATCGTCGACGATCCTGCGGAGCAGAAGCGCTATCTGGAGATGGTGCTCAGCAAGACACGCTCCCTGAACCGGCTCATCCAGGATCTGTTCGAGCTGTCGCGGCTCGAATCTCGCCGCTCGGAGATGATCTTTGAGATCACGCCGTTGTCCCGGCTGATCATGCAGATCAAGGACAAGTATGCGCTGGATGTCGCCCAGGCCGGCCTCGACTATCGATTCGAGCTGTCCATTGATCCAGCCATCATGGATACATACCAGGTCGTTGTGGATATGGATCGCATCTGCCAGGTGCTTACGAATCTGGTGTTCAATTCGATCAAATATACGCCCGAAGGAGGGCGGATCAGCCTCATCTGCGAAGCGGAACTTGCCGGCGCAGACCAGGAAGGAGGTCCGGTCGGGCATCTGATCATTCATGTCGTGGATACGGGAAGCGGCATCGATCCGGAATCGCTGCCTTATGTATTTGACCGGTTCTACCGCGGGAAGAAGGCGCTCGGCACGCACAAGGATCCAGGCGGCAGCGGCATCGGTCTGGCGATCGCCCAGGAGATCGTGCAATATCATGACGGCACGATCCGTGCGGACAGCATCGTTGGCCAGGGGACGACGATCACCTTTACGCTTCCGTTGTATCAGATCGAGTAACACAGGATCGGTTGCCATAAGGATGGGCCGCAAGGCAACCTGCCGACAGAATGAATGGTTGTGCCAGGATGAACGGGAGTCGGGAATCCGTATAGTTGTGAGCTGAAGGGATAGCCGTGGGCTTCGGGTGGATGCTCGCGGCTTTTTTTGATGAGCCAGAAAGCGTCGCTGGCAGACTTGATGTTCTATTAAATAATAATTAAGATAGGAAAGAGTTAGGCGAACAATACGATCCAGATGCAGTGGGAAAGGAAACATTATGCAGATCAGTTCCGGTGCAATCATATCCCTTATTGTCCTTGTGATGAATATGATCTTTGCCGGCACGGTTATCTTCCTGGAACGGCGCAATGTGGCCGTAACCTGGGCATGGCTTCTGGTCCTGATGTTCCTGCCGGTCGTTGGATTCGTCGTGTACATATTCCTCGGTCAGAATCTGAACAGGCGCAAGGTTTATCGTCTGGCCAGCGAGCAGGTCAGCACGCTGCATCAGATTGTGGCCAAGCAGCATTCCGAGTTGGAGTCCATGAGCTTTCATGATCCGGCAGCCGAACATCACAGGCGCCTCATTCAGATGAATCTTGTGAGCGGGAATTCCGTGTATACGCAGGATAATGAGGTTACCATCTTCACCGACGGGAAGGACAAGTTTGCCGATGTGCTGCGAGCCATTGAAGGGGCCAGGCATCACATCCATATCCAGTATTATATCTTCCGCGGCGACCAATTGGGCCAGGATATGCTCCAGGCTCTGGTGAGGAAAGCCAGGGAAGGAGTCGAGGTCAGATTGCTCGTCGACCATCTGGGCTCCATCAACACCCCGGGCAATTTCTTCGATGAGCTGCGGAAAGCAGGCGGCATGGTGGAGTATTTCTTCCCACTCAAGCTGCCGACTTTGAGCCTGAGGTTGAATTATCGCAACCATCGCAAGCTGGTGATCATCGACGGGACCATCGGTTACATCGGCGGATTTAACGTGGGAGACGAGTATCTCGGACTCAATCCGCGATTCGGCTATTGGCGGGATACGCATCTGAGGATCGAGGGAAGCGCTGTGAAGCAGATGCAGGCCCAGTTTCTGATGGATTGGCATGTCTCCTGGAAGCTGAAGGTGAAGGACCATTTCAATCGGGTGGAAATGACCTATTTCCCCGATGTGCCTGGACGCGGCAAGGCTGGTATCCAGATCCTGTCGAGCGGTCCGAACAATGCCGAGGAGCAGATCAAGAACGCCTATATCCGCATGATCTCTTCCGCGCAGCGGTACATCTATATCCAGACGCCTTACTTCATACCGGATGAGAGCATGTATGCAGCGCTTCGCATCGCCGCCATGTCCGGCGTGGACGTGCGCCTGATGATGCCGGGCAAGCCCGATCACAAATTCGTCTACTGGGCTTCCATCTCGTACTTCGAGCATATGCTGGAAGCGGGCGTGTCTTGCTACGTCTACAAGAAGGGATTCCTGCACGCCAAGACGCTCGTCGTCGATGGCGAGGTCGCCTCTGTCGGCACGGCGAACATGGACATTCGCAGCTTCCGTCTGAACTTTGAGAGCAATGCGATCATCTACGACAGCGCCACTGCGGCCAGGCTGGCGCGCATCTTCCTGGACGACCTCGAGCATTGCGACCAGCTGACTCTGGAGGAGTACAAGAAGCGTCCGTTATCCTTGCGTTTCCGGGAATCGATCGCGAGGCTCCTGTCCCCGATTCTGTAGATACGGTCAGATCATGGTCATTTGCGTTTTATCTGACGTTTTAGCCAGTTGTCCCCCGCGTTATTACAATTGCCCATACCTGCGCTGTCACCTGTTGGTGATGGCGTTTTTTTATTACTTGATGATCTCGGTGTGCATGGTTGTGACTGTTCAGGCGCTCGGTGCATAATCCCAAAATTTCAGGCGGAAAGAAGAGTTTGGGTCGTGCACCGTCATCCGATGATTATCCCAATGCTTCAGGCGGCGTGCAGAGGAGCAGCACATCATCCGATGATGATCCCAATATTTCAGGTGGCGAACAGAGGAACAGTTGGGTCCGCACAGCATCTGATCATTATCCCAATAGCTCAGGGGGAGTGGATAGAGTTGCTATTTTTCAGACCGAAGAACGGTTCCACGGCCAGACGGATGTTGCCAAATCAATCCCGATGGAGACCTGAGTAAAGGGGATAATGCGCAGAGGGAGCGGGATAGTCAGTGTAACCTGAATGAATGGGATAAAGATCGAAGGGTGCTGAAAGGGAGGTCGACCTGAAAGATGGGGATAAAGATCAAAGGGTGCTGAAAGGGAGATAGACCTGAACGATGGGGATATTGCGCCGAGGGGCGGGGAGGCCAGCAACTGGTTGCAATATGAGCGAAAATCTTGGTTTTGTGCCGTACAATTGCCGCTTCAAAACTTTTACATTAAATGTGCGGAAGTATCGAAATCACGTGTAAAGGGGAGAAGAGGCAAATGCGAGGGAAGATCGGTAAAGTATTTCTGTCAGCGTTGCTGGTCATGATGCAATCCGCGATGATATGGCCGCAATGGAAACAGCCCCTGGCAGCAGCACAGAGTATACCCGTCCCGAATCACAGCTTCGAGGAATACCTGAATTTCTGGGAAACGAACGGCAGCAGTGCGATCCGGAACGGAACAGGCTGGAGTCCTCCCGGCGGAGGGAACGTCAATCTCAATTACTGGAGCGAGGAGGACTATGAGGCCGATACCTACCAGACGATAACCGGCCTTGAGGAGGGGGAATACACGTTGTCCGCCTGGGCGGCAAGGGGAGGAGAATTTAACGACATTCATATGTATGCCCAGGATGGAAATGAGGAACCGGAGATTGTCCCCATCCCGAACAATGGAAACTGGACGCAGTTCTCACTGACAATCAAGGTGACAAGCGGCAGCCTGAAGATCGGTTTCTATGCATCCGCCAAGGGTGGCGCATGGGCCAACATCGATCTGGTGGAACTTACATTGAGCCAGGAAGAGAACTCGGACAAGGTGCAGATCATGAACAGTGACTTCGAGGAAGATGGCGGGCAAACCGACACCATCACCGGCTGGGATGAACTGGGCGACACAAGCGCTTCTTTCGCGGGCGGTCCCGGTTATAACAGCAACTATGCCCTGACGCATTGGGCGGATCATGACTATGAGGTGCGAACATACCAGCAGCTGAACGATCTGGAGAACGGGTACTACACGCTTACGGCATGGGCGCAAACCGGCGGCGGACAAGAGGCGATCTACCTGTTCGGCGGAGGGACAGGCAGGTCAGAAGCGCGGACAGCGATTCCGATCAAGGACGGATGGACGAAAGTACATGTGCGAGGCATCGAGGTAACGGACGGCACGGCTGTCATCGGCCTTCATTCCAAGGCTGCTGCCGGAGCGTGGGCGAAGATCGACCGGGTGGAGCTGGTGAAGGAGGATCAACCATATCGCTTGCTGAAGGGCGGAGACGTTTCTGAGCTGACGCATGTGGAGTCGCGCGGCGGCGTGTTCTATGACCGGGACGGCAATCCGAAGGATCTGTTCCTGATCCTCAAGGAGAACGGCCACGACATCGTCAGGCTGAGAGTGTATAACGATCCTGGCAAGGGACGGGGGAACGGAAGCTACTACCGCCCGGAAGGGATCATGAACAAGGAGGATATTCTCCATCTGGCCCGTCGCGCGAAAGCAGCAGGCTTGCAAATTCAGCTGACCTTCCATTACAGCGATTATTGGACGAACGGCGCGACGCAGATCATCCCGCATGAGTGGCGTGAAGCGATCGAAGAGCTGAGCGATGAGGCGCAGATCGTGAGCAGGCTCGCCCAGCTCGTCTACGACTATATGAAGGATGTCATGCTGGCGATGGTCGATCAGGGGACGACTCCGGAATTCGTATCGCTGGGCAACGAGATGCAGGACGGCATCCTCTTCCCGTATGGCCGAGCTGCGGGCGCGAATTGGGCGCATCTGGCCACATTCCTGAAGGCGGGATATCAGGCGGTGAAGGAGGTTTCTCCGTCTTCCAGAGTTGTCCTGCATCTGGACGATGCGGGCAACTACGGCAAGTATGTCACCTTCTTCGACAAGATGGAGGAGCTTGGGGTGGAGTATGATGTGATCGGTCCATCCTACTATCCGTTCTGGACGAACAAGACGGTGGAGGAGGCCGTGGCATTCTTCAACTATATCAGTGACAAATACGACAAGGATATCCTCGTCATGGAGACGGGTTACAAGTGGAATGCCACGCTTCCGAACGGCGATCCCGGACAATTGACCCATAACGGACCCTATCCGAATGCCACAAGCACCCCCGAAGGCCAGAAAAATTTCATGATCGACCTGTTCAACGGCCTGAAGAGCTCCGGAAACGGCAGGGTCATCGGCGATCTGTACTGGGATCCGATCATGATCGCGGTGCCGGGCGTCGGTTGGGCGATCCGTGAGGCGGACGATCAGCCTGACGTGAACGTGGTGTCCAATACAACTTTATTCGACTTTGAGGGCAAGCTGCTGCCGGTGCATGACGCCTACCTGTACAATACGGAAGGCAGAACAGACGGCATGATCAGCGGTGTGGTGCGAGGCGTTGACGGCCGTGGCATCGCGCGTGCGACTGTCCACCTGAACGTGGATGAGGATACCACCTACACCGTATTCACCGACAAGTGGGGGAATTATCTGCTGCCGAGCGTGCCTCCGGGCAAGGATTATACAATTACGGCCAGCAAGGCGGGCTACAGCAGCGGAACAGCGACCGTGTCGGAATTGGGGTATGGCGAGCACGCATCACGGGTGAACATCCTCGTGACAAGAGGCAAGATCACGGGGACGGTTCGGGATGACAAGGGCCATCCGGCTTCCGGAGCAACGGTCACCCTCACAGCGGGTGAGGATACGTTCACGACGACCGCGGACGAGCAAGGCGCATATACCTTGCATGACATCCCTGCTGGAAGCGGGTATGTGCTCGTGGCGGCGAAGCCGGGATATACTGAGTCGTCTGTATCTCGAGTTAGTGTGACGATTGGCATGTTGACGGAGGCGGACGATCTGGTCATCGCGTTGAACTCGGGCACGATCGCCGGGACCGTGACAACGGAGGAAGGTCATCCGATCCCGGGAGCGACCGTCAGCGTGGCCGCACAGGGGCAGACCTTGACGGCTGTGACCTCGGCGACCGGAGCATACGAGATTGAGAACGTGCCGGCAGGTACGGGCTACGTCGTGACGGCGGCCAGGGAACACTATGAGTCAGCAAGTGTGTCCGGTGTGTCAGTCGCCATCGGTCAGAGAACAGAAGGCGTGGATATCGTGCTGTTGTCGAGCCTTGGCGCGATCTCGGGACAGGTCACGAACAGCAGCAACGAGCCTGTGGCCGGAGCCGAAGTGGTGGCCGCGAAAGGCGACGCGACCTACACGGCGACAACGGACGCGGAGGGCAGATATACCATTGATTCGGTGCCGGCTGGTTCGGACTATACGCTTCGAGCTTCAGCGAGCGGCTATCTGGACGGGGTGGCGAGCGGTATCAGCGTAAGGGCGCGCAAGACCACGGAGCGTGCGGATATCCGCTTGATGACGCCGGTTGCGATCAGGAACCACGGCTTCGAGACCAGAGTGGAGAGCGACCGGACGATCATCCCGGAGTGGGATGTCGAGAGTACGAAGAACGCGACTTATATCCAGTATCACGCTCAGGCGACAGATGGCAACTACGTGCTGTCCACCTGGCTGGAGCAGCCATACGTCTCGGATGTGAGCCAGACATTGACCGGGCTGGACAACGGCTACTACAGGCTCTCGGCATGGTTCTACAATGGCGGGTTGAATGAGCACTACATGTATGCGAAGGACCATGGAGGCGACAAAGTGCGGATCGACATCCCGGCCACAAGCGGGATGGTGCAGTTCAGCCTGCAGGTGGAAGTGACGAGCGGACAGCTGACGATAGGATTCTACAGCGATGGCAACACCGGCAACTGGACCAACATCGATGAGGTGCAGCTGGGTTATCTGGGCGTAAGTCTGCCTGAACCGCCCATCGATCCCGAAGAAGGGGGAGGCGAAGACGACAGCGGGGGCGACGAGGAAGGCGGCCACGATGATGATGACAGCGGCGGCGGCAACGACGATGGCGAAGAGGGCGATGACAACAGCGGAGGTAATAATGGAGGCGATAACAGCGGCGTTGATAACGGCAGCGATAACGTAGGCAGCGACGACCATCGTGGCAGCGATGCAGACCGATCGGGTGAAAGCGATTATGTTCCGATCGATCTGCTGAAAGAGCTGGAGGCCGCGGAAGCAGAGAAAGTCGTCGTGGTTGAGTTGCAGGCGGAAGGTGAAAGAGCGGCCGCTTCGCTGTCTGCGGAACACATCGCACATGCTTACGATCAAGGCATCGAGCGGATCGTCCTCAGGTCCGACATCGCCGAGATCACGATCTCAGCGGCCTGGTTGGCGGAACAGCTCAAGGGAACAGCAGGCCATGTCGAACTGTCGATGGCGAAGGCGGACAAGTCCAGGCTGCCCGAGCATGTGCAGGAGCAGCTTGGCGAGCATGACGCCTATGAGTTCCGCCTGAGCATGAATGGCGAATATCCGAGCAGCTTCGGGGCAGGCAGCGTGCTCGTCAGCTTCCCGTACGCGCCGGGCTCTGGAGAAGAACCGCACCTGATCGTCGTGTATTATATCGATGAGGAAGGCCGTTGGGAGCCGGTTCCAAACAGCGTCTATGACGAGGAAACGGGCATGGTGCGGTTCGCCGCAAGGCATTTCAGCCTCTACGCCGCGAAGCATGCGGGCGAGGCGGCGAAGGAGATCCCCGCCATCCCCTGGGCGTCGCGCGCCATCGGGATGCTGGCGGCCAGAGGCGTGATCGACGTCCATGCCGCTGAGCATTACGAGCCTCTGCAGCCGATCAAGCGGGGCGAGTTCGCCGCGATGCTGGCCGCGGCATTCGGGCTGGAGGCAGGTTCGCACGAGGCCAGCTTCACCGACGTCGATGCAAGCTCCCCCTGGCATGATGCGATTGTCGCCGCAGAGGCGCACGGCATCGTGAAGGGTGTGGGCGGCGGACGGTTCGCCCCGAACGATCCGATCACGCGTCAGGATATGGCGGTGATGATCGTGCGACTGGCGTTCGCGCTCGAGATCGACCTGCCGGAGACCAGACCGCAAGCTGCCTATCGGGATGAGCAAGATATCGCAGGTTACGCGCGCGAAGCGGTTGAGACGTTGTTACGTGCCAGCGTGATGCAAGGAACCGGAAGCGGGGAATTCCAGCCGCTCAGACGGGCGACCCGAGCGGAAGCGGCGGTGATCATCGGTCGGCTGCTGGAGCTCATGCATCGGCAGTGGACGCCATGATCCGCAGGTCGCAAGAGTTCCTGCAGTGACCGGAAGCGTGCCGGGGCGCACACACAGCAGAATGAAGACCGACCGGATGGTTCATCTGGTCGGTCTTTGTCATTGTTACGTGCCCAGATAAGCTGCCAGAGAAGTCCGTTCATGGGAGGTGCGAAAGCCCACTTGTAGCATCAAATAAAAAACACAAAAAAATCCAAACATATATTCAACTTGGATCCGTGAAGGAGTAAGCCTTGAAGAAGAGCGCTGGCTGCCGCATTCACCTGGCGGCCCGCGCCTTAAATTTTTTATAGGGATATAAAGGGTTCGGGGAAAAAGAAGAGAATATATAAACTTCAGGAATGGCGCCCAAATAAAAGATGAAATGGAAGATAGTGAGGAAGGGGGTGGATGAGGAACCGAGCGGCGATTTTGCATGGAGAGGAGGTCAGCATTTCATTATGACAGGCACGATAATTTTGATTGCTGCCAGCTTGACTGTAGCAGTTTTTTTTGTCTCTTCCCACGGGTGGTCCGTATGGACGGTCGCCATCGCCTTCCTGATGCTGCTGCTGGGATTGCTGGCGGGCAGGCGGTATGATCATCTCGCTTACCTGGCCAAGAAGGATGATCTGACCGATTGCTATAACCGCAGGTTTATCCGCGGCATGTTGAACCGGCTGATGCGTCAGGCGCAGAACAATGATCGGCCTCTGTGCATCGCGCTGATCGATCTGGATGATTTCAAGCAAATCAACCATGACCTCGGTCAACTGTACGGTGATCATCTGCTCAGGACATTCTCCGGAACGTTGATGGCCGTCTGTCCGAAGGATGCGTATGTCTCGCGGCTGGGCGACGACGAGTTTGTCGTCATCGCCCCGGATCTGGATCTGGAGGCGATGGAGGGGATCATCCAGTCCTTTCATCAGAAGCTGAAGATGACCTATACGCTCAGCGATGTCAGATACTCCGTCGGGATCGCGCAGTACCCGGTACACGGTGATTCTTATGAAGCTCTGATCCGGCACGCCGAGCAACAGATGTACGGGATGAAATGGACCAATGCCCAGGAAGAGAACAAGGAGAAGTATGTGAGATATATCCGGCAGAACCAGCAGCAGATTACGGAACAATGGTTGTCGATGGTCAGCAAGCATCACGAACCGATAGCGAGCATCATCAAGGCGGAAGAATTTGAGTTCCTGTTCGATTATTTGCTGGATTTCGATTCGAACGGCGCGATCAATCGGCAGAAGCTGATGGCCAGCCTGCCTGATTATTGCCGGTTCCTCTATGAGCAGGGGATCACGAGCGAGAAGATCAGCATATTCATGACGGTCATGCGCCATCTGCTGATCGGCAACAATGACGCGGAGTTCAAGCCGTTCCCGATCCATGTGGTGAAAGAAGTGATCGGCAGACTGGATGAGCTGGAGACCGAGATCAATCGGCAGTATGCGAGGCTCGAGGTGATCAAGCGGGAGAACGACATGACGGAGCTTCATGAGGACAGGCTGTCGCTGATCGGCAAGATGGCCGCCAGCATGGCGCATGAGATCCGCAATCCCCTGACGTCGATCAAGGGCTTCCTGAAGCTGATCCGTGCCAATATCCCGGCGGACGCGAGCCCCAACATCGAGAAATATATCAATATCATCGAGAGCGAGTTTGAGAACATCCACATGCAGATCACGGGGTTGCTCAGCTTCTCGAAGAAGCAGATCATCGAGGAATCGTTCAGCTATCTGTCGGCCAACCAGCTGCTTCATTCGATGATTTCCCTGCTCAGCCCGAGGCTGATCAACGAGAACGTGGAACTGAAGATCAATGAGCGGGAGGTGTTCCACATCCATGGACAGAAGGTCGCTCTCCAGCAGGTGATCTCGAACATCCTCAACAATGGCATCGATGCCCTGTCCATGAACCAGGATCGCGAGAAGCGGATGCGCATCGATATCTACAGCGACGAGCGGGCCTCCTACATCTCCATCAGCAACAATGGGCCGGAGATCCCGCATGAGGTGAGGGGGGTGCTGTTCAAGCCGTTTACGACGACGAAGGAGGATGGAACCGGACTGGGGCTGGCGATCTGCAAGCAGATCATGGAGAAAAACAACGGTGACATTTCCTTTGAGTCAGGTCCGGAAGAGACGACGTTCACGCTCATTTTCTACAAGGATAATGTCCGGTCCGAAGCGGGTGTGATGCCGGAGGCCGGCAAGTCCGTCCTGGGTTCGTCTGTCTGACGCTTCGCCGTATTACGTATCGCCCGGTCTGGAATCAGGCTTGCGGCCGAACCACTTCTGATACAGCTTCTCATAGGTGCCATTTTCCGACAGCTCGCGCAAGGCGTTGTTCACGCGTCCGACGAGGCGATTTCCTTTCTGGAAGGCAAACGCATATTGCTCGTTCGTGAGCATGTTGCCGACGATCTTGACCTTGCCCGGCATATGCTCCTGCATATAGTGCTTCGCGTTGGCTTCGTCGAAGATCGCCACATCCGCCTCCTTGTTCAGAAGAGCCTCATACGCTTGCTCGATCGCCGGGAACGCGCGGATCTCCTTGATCCCTTTGACCCGGGAGGCATAGTCGTAAGCGCTGGAGCCGGCCTTCGTGGCCACCACCTTCCCCTTCAGGTCCGTGACGTTCCGGATCGAATCATTCTCTTGCAGGGTCAACATGACGAGGCCGGTATCGTAATAGGGCAGAGTAAAGTCGAAGTCCCGCTTGCGGTCCTCCTTGATCGTGATGCCAGCCAGGGCGACATCGATCTCCCCGCGCTTGAGCGCACTCATCATTTCGCCTTGACTCATCGCCTTGAACTTGTACCTGATGCCTGCTTTCTCTGCTGCCGATCGCCAAAGATCGATGTCGAACCCCTTTTCTTCTTCACCCTCCACATAGGCGAATGGCTCGAAGCCCGTCTCTACACCGACGATCAGCGTCTCATTCATCCCGCAAGCGCCGGCCAGGATGCCTGCCAGCATGACCATGAGCATCAGATGCAGGATATGCTGCGCGCGTTTCGACAGCTTGATCCGCATGATCTTCCTCCTTCTCCTTTCCTTATGCCTGGTTGGATGATTCTTAATCTGTGCGGAACGTTTGACGTTCATGCATACGAACCGCTCGCTTGACATACCCTATGGGGGTATAGTAAGATGTGGTTGTATCAAGATACCCCCTGGAGGTATATGAAGATGGAGCATGAGCACGGGCCACACAGGAGGAGCCATCATTCGGAGGAGAGGAAAGGCAACCTGCTTGTCAGGCTCAACCGCATCGAAGGCCAGATCCGCGGCATCAAGGCGATGATCGAGAAGGATACGTACTGCGATGACGTGCTGAATCAGATCGCCGCTGTGCAATCCGCCCTGAACAGCGTCAGTCGACTGCTGCTTGAGGGACATATGCGGAGCTGCGTGGTGGAGCGGCTGATGGCCGGGGAGCATGAGGTGATCGATGAACTGCTCACGACCGTCAACAAGCTGATGAAATAACCAGACCATCGTGAAGCAACAACAGATTGTCTGGCATGAAGCAGACGGGCGTGACTAACCGTTCAGCCTTATGGTGCAACTGACCTGCGGTACGGAGAGCAGACCGGCAACATGGTGCATCAGAGCAACCTGGTGTAGTGTAACCGGGCAACATGGTGTAACAGACTATCTGAATCTGGAGGGAATGGAAAATGGCAACTGTAACGCTTACGGTAAACGGCATGTCCTGCAATCATTGCGTGATATCGGTGGAGAAAGCGCTGAAGGAGATCGGGGCGAAGGGAAGCGTGGATCTGGCCAGCAAGCGGGTCACCGTAGAGTATGACGAGGCTTCGGTCAATCTCGACAAGATCCGGGAAGCCATCGAGGATCAAGGCTACGACGTGGTGTCCTGAGCTTATGGACAGGGCCAGAACGCAGGTGGATCTGCAGATCACAGGGATGACTTGCGCGGCCTGCGCAGCGCGCATCGAGAAAGGCCTGCGCAGGCTGCCAGGGGTGGCCGATGCTGCCGTGAACCTGGCGCTGGAGACGGCGCGCGTCGAGCTTGACGGGTCCAGCGCGTCGGTGGAGGACGTCATCCGCAAGGTGGAGCAACTCGGATATGGAGCCGCTGTGAAGCGCGATGAAGCGGAGGGAAGCGAGCGCCGCCAGGCGGAGATCAGACGGCAGCTGGTCAGATTCCTGATCTCGGCCGTTCTGTCGCTGCCGCTGATCTGGTCGATGGCCGGGCATTTTGCCTGGACATCGTTCCTGTGGGTGCCTGATTGGCTCATGAATCCCTGGGCGCAGCTTGCCCTTGCCACGCCGGTCCAGCTGTGGATCGGCTGGCCTTTCTATGTCGGCGCCTACAAGGCGCTGCGCAGCGGCGGGGCGAATATGGATGTGCTCGTCGCGCTAGGCACAACCGCTGCTTATGCATACAGCGTCTTCCTGACCTTGCGCTGGGCCTTGCAGCCGGATGTGGGGCATCATAGCCCGGATCTGTATTTCGAGACGAGCGCGATTCTGATCACGCTGATCCTGCTTGGCAAGCTGCTCGAAGCGCTGGCCAAGGGGCGCACCTCGGAGGCGATCAAGTCGCTGATGAAGCTGCAGGCGAAGACGGCGCTGGTCGTCCGCGACGGAGTCGAGCAGCTCATCCCCGTGGAGCAGGTGGCGATCGGAGATACGGTCATCATCAAGCCTGGTGAGAAGGTGCCGGTGGATGGCGTTGTGCTCGACGGACGATCATCCGTTGATGAATCGATGCTGACCGGCGAGAGCATCCCCGTGGATAAGCAGGCTGGCGATCAGGTCTATGGCGCGACGGTGAACCGGAATGGGCTGCTGCGCATCAGAGCCTCCAGGATCGGCAAGGACACGGCGCTTGCCCGGATCATCCGCATCGTGGAGGAGGCGCAGGGCTCGAAGGCGCCGATCCAGCGCGTGGCGGACCGGATCTCGGGCGTGTTCGTGCCGATCGTGGTCGGGCTGGCGGCCATTACGTTCCTGCTCTGGATCGCGGCACTCGAGCCAGGCAACTTCGCCGGCGCGCTGGAGAAGGCGATCGCCGTGCTGGTGATCGCATGCCCGTGCGCGCTTGGCCTGGCGACGCCGACCTCGATCATGGCAGGCTCCGGCCGCGCGGCGGAGTACGGCATCCTGTTCAAGGGCGGCGAGCACCTGGAGCAGACGCATCGCATCGACACGATCATCCTCGACAAGACGGGGACGATCACCCAGGGCAAGCCGCAGCTGACGGATGTGTACATCGCCGATCCTTTCGCCGAGGAGGAAGTGTTGGCGCTCGCCGGCGCAGCCGAGGCGAGTTCGGAGCATCCGCTGGCCGAGGCGATCGTGAGCGGCGTAAGGAGCCGCGGCATCGCGGTAGAGCGAGCCGGACAGTTCGAAGCGCTCCCCGGCTACGGGGTGAGGGCGATTGCGGCCGGACGGGAGGTGCTCGTCGGGACGCGGAAGCTGCTCGCCGAGCGGGGCATCGACTATGGAGACGCGGAGGCGAGATTGGAGCAGATGGAGCAACAGGGCAAGACCGCCATGCTGATCGCTGTTGACGGGCGCTGCGCGGGCGTGCTGGCCGTTGCTGACACGGTCAAGGAATCGTCGCGCGAAGCGGTGGAGAGGCTGCAGCGTCTTGGCCTCGAGGTGGTGATGATCACCGGAGACAACGAGCGTACGGCCCAGGCGATCGCACGGCAGGTCGGCATCCGGCGGGTGCTGGCGCAGGTGCTGCCCGAGGGCAAGTCAGCCGAGATTCGCCGCCTGCAGGACCAGGGCAAGCGCGTGGCGATGGTCGGTGACGGCATCAACGATGCGCCGGCGCTCGCGCAGGCCGATATCGGGATGGCCATCGGCACAGGCACGGATATCGCGATGGAGGCGGCCGATGTGACGCTGATGCGCGGCGATCTGACCGCGATCAGCGACGCGATCGAGCTGAGCAAGCGAACGATGCGCAATATCCGGCAGAATCTGTTCTGGGCGCTGGCCTATAACTCGCTCGGCATTCCGATCGCTGCTGCCGGATTTCTCGCGCCATGGCTGGCTGGCGCGGCGATGGCGCTCAGCTCCGTCTCCGTCGTGCTGAATGCGCTGCGCCTGCAGCGTCTGAGGCTGTAGCTGGCGGGTGTGACGCGCGTTCGCCATCCTCCTGCGGCCATGAAGAAGCGGCAAGCCGTTGCTCAGTCCGAGCAGGCTTGCCGCTTCTTGCGGCATCATGTTATGGCGCGTATCGCTCTTGACGGTTCATTCCGCCGTAAGCCTAAGGCCCGACTCATTCGTCGCGCAGATCGACGACCTGCGCATCTCTGCTGCCGATCAGCCTGGAGGTGGAGAAGATACGGCGGATCGGCACGACGATCAGCGCGGCTGCCAGAGCCTTCAGGGTATCGCCGAAGATATATGGATAGAAACCAAGTGCCAGCGCTTCAGGCAAAGTCTTGGACAGTTTGTGGGCGAGCCAGGGGACTCCCGTCAGGTAAACGGTCAGCGAACACAACCATATGGCCAGGAACACCTTCACATAGGTCCAGGGTCCGTTGCCCTTGATTCGGCTGACGAACAGGCCCGTCAGCAAGGCGCTGACCGGGAACATCCAGATGAAGCCGCCAGTTGGGCCGAGGATGAATGCCAGACCTTGCTGCCCATGCATGAGGGGCAGTCCGAGAGCTGTCAGGAATACGACAAGGAATATGCTGAGGAAACCGAAGATCGGCCCGAGAAACGCACCCGCCAGCATCGGTCCCATATTCTCCAACGTGATCGGAACTGGCGTAAAGCCCAGGTGGATATTGACGAAACTCATGACGACCATCAAAGCCGCAAACAAGGCGCTGAATACGATGCCGCGAATCAGATCGACCGGTTGGTTTATCTGTTTCATGGTATTCTCTCCTTTAGCCAGTCTTCCTATCCTGAGATTGATAGAGTAATATAATAACATGGTAAAGATACAGGAATACTATATGGCGTGTCAACATCAAAAATTGGATATCTATTCCATACGTCTGGAGGAGTTCCCATGGAACGACCGATAGCGCTGGCCTTGCATGACGTGACGGTCGCTTACGATCTGGGCGGCGAGGTGAGGCGCGTCCTGCAGCGGATCGATCTGGAGATCGCCGTTGGTGAGACGATCGCTGTACTCGGCGGCAACGGCAGCGGCAAGAGCACCCTGTTGCAGGTCATCGCCGGGCTGACCGGGCTGTCGCGCGGTTCGGTCCAAAGGCAGGAAGAAGTCTCGGTCGTTCCGATCGTCTTTCAGAACCCGGATGCCCAGATCGTAGGCGAGACGGTATACGAGGACATCTGTTTCGGCCTGGAGAATCTGGCGGTTCCCCCGGATCAGATGAAGGTTCGGGCCAGGGAAGCCCTTGCTTCGGTTGGGCTCAGCGGCTATGAGGATGTGCCGATCGTTCAGCTGTCGGGCGGGCAGAAGCAGCTCGTCTGCATCGCGTCAGCGATTGCGATGCGGACGCCGCTCATCGTCTTCGATGAGCCGACGGCCATGCTGGATCCGGACTCCAGATCGCGTGTGCTGCAGATCCTGGAGCAACTGAAGCATCAGGGCCAAACCGTTGTCTGGGCGACACAATCCCTGGATGAAGTCGGCTATGCGGATCGCGTCGTCGTTCTGCGTGGCGGAGAGCTTTCCTATGTTGGTTCGCCGACGGATTTTTTTTATGGCGCCCATCCTCCTTGCATCGAGCTTGGTTTCCGTATCCCTTATGCGATCTCGCTCATTCATGAGCTGCAGGCGCGAGGACTGCTGACGGACATCAGACCGGTGCGTGTGGATGAGTGCCTGGAAGCGGTGAGACGCTTATGTCCCTGATATTGCGCGATGTGGCTGTGGCGGATCGGCAAGGCAGGCTCATCCTGCAGGATGTCCATGCCACGATCCCGGACGCATCGGTCACCTTGATCATTGGCCGCAATGGAGCCGGCAAATCAACCTTGCTGGACGCGATGTCGGGACTGGTCCCACTGTGCAGGGGAGCCATCCACTATGATGATCTGTCTCTCTGGCAGGAGGACAGGCTGAACAAGGATGTGATTCGCAGCATCGGCAATGTATTTCAGCATCCGGAGCAGCAGCTGTTCGCCGCTACTGTCGAGCGCGAGGTGGCGTATTCGCTCCGCTATCTGGGATTGCCGAAGGATGAAGTGGAGAGACGCACGGTGACTTCGCTTGAGCGCATGCGGCTTCCGGAGAGGCTTCGCCAGGAGACGCCGCATCTGCTTAGCGGAGGACAGAAGCGTCGGGTCGCTCTGGCTTCGACGATCGCCATCCAGCCTGGATGGCTGCTGTTGGATGAGCCGACAGCCGGACTCGATGCGGACGGGATTGCTGCGCTGCTGGAATTTATCGAGCTGGCGCGGAGCCTGGGGGGCAGCATCGTCATCGCCACGCACGATCTGGAGACGCTGCTTCCGCACGCTGACCATATCGTCGTCTTGCATGCCGGCAGGGTGGCCGCGCAGATCAGGCGCGATGAGATGCCTCATCTGGCGGATATCCTTGAGCAGGCGGGTCTGGCCGTGCCGGCGTCGCTCAAGCTGACGGATATGGTGCGTCGCTCAGGGGTGCGGCTGGACAGCTCCTGTCCGAGCCCGCGAGAGCTTGCCGACGCCATCGTCCGTGCATATGACATGAATACCAGGCGTGACCCGACGCCGGTATTCCGCTCCCGACAGACTTCGTCAAGCGAAGCGCTGGCCCGGCCAGGACCGGAATGGCCGTCACAGGCCTTTCAGCCGGACAGGGTTACGGGGGAAGCGTCGCCGATGCCGTCTTTCCTGGTTCGGCTCGATCCGAGAGCCAAGTGGCTGTTTTACATGCTGCTGTCCGTTGGCATCCTGATTCAGAAGCATGGGGCAGGGCTTGCAGCTGGGCTGATGGTGGCGGGCATGCTGGTCTGGTATGCGCGCGTGCCCTGGAGGCCCATGGTCAAGCTGTCGATTCCGTTGCTGGTGTTGCTGGTGGCCTCCGTGCTTGTTTCAGCGTTTTTTGGGTCGGGAAGCGGTTTTCGATGGCAACTGTCTTCCTCCTGGCGTACGGTGTTTGAGCTGCTCAAGATCTGGGTCGTGTCGCTGCTGGGCCTGACTCTTGCCATGACCACCAGCCAGCTGATGATGAAGCAGGCGATCGAACGGAGTCTCGGATTCCTGCAACGTCTGCGCCTGCCGGTGGGCGCGATTGCGCTTGGCGCGTCGCTTGTATTGAGGTTTATCCCTGTGTTGGCCCAGGAGTATCGCCGCTTCAGCAAGATTGTCAAAGCGCGAAGCAAGGATCGTTTACACAGGGAAGGCATCGGGCTCAAACAGCTGCCGCCGATGCTGATCCCGCTCATTCTGTCGTTGTTTCAGCTAGCCTCGGATCTGACGATCGCGATGCAGGCGCGTGGCTTGCGAAGCTTTCGCGCAGCTCGAACCTCCTGTTACCAGCTCAGGATGACGAGTGCCGATTGGACGGTTGTGGTACTCGGATTATTGCTTTTCGCCTTGTTCCTGTGGGCGGATGTGGTTCTGTTTTGACAATGGATGTCGGTTCGGACATACTAGGAGTAGAATGTGGCAGGGGAGAATGATAAATGATGAAACTGTCTGAGAATCAGAAGCTGGTCTTTATCGGGGATTCGATCACGGATACCGGACGTGCGAGGCCAATCGGCGAGAAGCCGTTCGGCGGGCTGGGCAATGGATACGTCAGCCTGGTTGATGCTCTGCTGAGCGCGGTCTATCCTCAGCTTCGTATCCGTGTGGTGAATGTGGGCATCAGCGGCAATCGCGTACGGGATCTGGCGGAGAGATGGCAGTCGGATGTGCTGGACCAGAAGCCGGACTGGCTGTCCATCATGATCGGCACCAATGATGTGTGGCGGCAATTTGACAGCCCTGCGATCACGGAATCGCACGTCTATGAACAGGAGTACGCGGAGACTTACAACAGGCTGCTCGAACAGACGAGGCCGCAGCTGCAAGGGCTGGTGCTCATGACGCCGTTCTATCTGAGCCTGGATATGAACGACCCGATGCGCAAGCGCATGGATGAGTACGGTCGGATCGTCCGGGAGCTCGCAGCCAAGCATGACGCGATATTCGTGGATACCCAGGCAGCTTACGACCAGTTGATGCATCATGTTCATTCGTATGAATTGTCCGGTGACCGCATCCATCCGAATACTGCCGGGCATATGGTGCTGGCCAAAGCGTTCCTTGATGCGGTCGGTTTCTCGTGGGACGGGCGATAATCTCGTCCAGGCAGTCAAGCACGATTCATCATAAACCAGTCAAGAATGGAGAGATCATGGATGGAGAAGATTACAAGCGTTGAACAGTACAGGCAGATTATCCAGTCCGAGCAGCCGACGGTGATCAAGTATTATGCGACCTGGTGCCCGGATTGCAAAAATCTGGACCGATTCATCGATGATATTATTGCTGAGCACCGGGACAAGCAATGGTACTCGATAGACGCGGAAGAGCTGCAGTCGGTCGCGGAAGAGAATGATGTGCGCGGCATTCCGAGTTTGCTGGTGTACAGGAATGGCGAGAAAATCGCGCATCTGCACAGCAAGTACGCCAAGACCCCGGAGCAGGTTCGGGAGTATCTGGCTTCAATCGGTCAATAATTGGGTGGAGGATCAAGCGCGGACTGCCCTGACATGGGCTTCGGTCCGCGCTTTCTTTATTTATGAATGGAGTAGGTGCATGATCCCCGTGTTTCAGGAACACCTCTGGTGGTCGACTCCCCCGCCCTCGCCTCCCTCCAGTGATTATCCCCACGAATCAGGCCGTAGTCGATAGTGTTCCCCCCCACTCCCTCTGATGATTATCCCATTGTCTCAGGAAGAGCCTGTTCTCCCGATTACGTTGCGATTCCTCTTCTTGTTGCTGCTCTACTACCGAACAGACCGATTCCTCTGTGAAGTGCCTGATTATTTCGTTTGTAGCTCCTGTTCTCTCAAATTTACTCATCAACATCTGGATAATTTACATTTATTATTGAAACAGGAACATTTGTTTGGTATCATTTATTCAGAACATACGTTCGTAAATGGAGTGATTGGATGATGGCTGAGTTCATGGATTTCGACGAATTTACCGCGCGTTTTTCTACAGAGGAAGCTTGTGAGGAGGCGTTGTTCGCAGTTCGTTGGCCGAATGGGTTCCGTTGTCCAAGATGCAACTGCAGTCGGGCGTATCCGATTCGTTCGCGCAAGTTGTACCAGTGCGCCGACTGCCATTACCAGGCTTCCTTGATTGCCGGAACGGTGTTTGAACATTCTAGAACGCCTCTTTCCAAATGGTTCATCGCGATCTACATGATGTCACGTGCAACCGGCATTAGCGCAGTCGCTCTGCAGAAAATATTGAAAGTAACGTACAAGACAGCCTGGACGATGCTGATGAAGCTACGCTGTGCGATGGGACGCAAGGAGGATGCCGATATCTTGCGGGGCATGGTGAAGTTGAATCCCGTAGTGTACGGAGCCAAGATCAAATCAGCCCTGAACTATTGTGACCCGGGTGAGCATCCCGTCATGCTTTGCGCAGAAACGTCCGAAGAGGGGGTTCCTGAGAAGATCAAGATCAAATGTGTACCTGATGATTATTTGGATCGTTATCGTTATGTATTGCGCAATCAGGCATACCGATATTTCCAATCGCGATATGTGGAGCCGGAGTCCAGCGTGGAGGTATTCTCCATGTCCAGGCGGCGGTATTTTATGGAGTTATCTGTAATCGTCAAGCAGGCGGAGAAATGGGTTTATTCAACGTTTATCGCGATAGGTCGCAAGCATCTGCAGAAGTATCTGGACGAGTATTGCTTCCGATTCAATACGGAGGTTGAGTACAGGACGATCATGTGCCAAAAGTACAATTTTATGCGAAGCTATCGTACAAGGTTTGCTTCTGATCGAGCCTTTGCATGGTGGTCGAGTCACGTGACTCCCTGGCCAGCTGATGTGGCAAGCTTCAGGCTTTTCGAGTCGATCTTGACGGTTGCAGTTTCCGTGCCAGCGATGACCTACAGAACGATCGTTCAGAATCCTCGAGAAGTCGGGCTTAAACTGCACAGGTTCCCGGCTGCATGAAGATTTGCGTGCACCGGGGTCCTGCTCGAGGTCTCACCGCTGTTTCAAGGGGGAGCGGCATGTTTGGTAGTTGAATCCAAAAGGCCTCAAGTGACAGTCTCGATTCATCCGTTTACCATCATCATAGAGAACGGACTAATCAAGTTTGGACAAAACCTGAATGAATGGGATAACAAATCGAAGCTTACGTGAGGAGATATTTCCACGGTACATACCTGAAGTGTTGGATTAATGGTCGAATGTGAAGAAGGGTATATGCTTCGGTCAGTCTGAGTGATTCGGTCAGTCTGAGTGATTGGGATAAGGAGCGATGAGGGGAGCGTGACACAATACGGTTCATAACCTGAGCATTGGGGATAATGGTCTAATGGGGAAGGAAGGGGTACATGCCACGATCAACCTGAGCGAATGGGATAATGAATGGATAGGGAGAGAGTGATACACAGGACAGTCGGTAACCTGAACATCGGGGATAATGATTCGATGGAGGAGAAGTGGGGGACAAACGCCTGTCAACCTGAGAGATTGGGATAATGAGCAGATGGTGCAGAAGGGGAATGAAGGGTTATAACAAGGTGTCTGGGACAAGTGGAGAGTACGTGCGGAGAGGGAGTGAAGCGAGTATAGCAAACTACTTTTTCGGGCATGATAGAGATATAGATTGATAGGTTCATCTGCAGAACGTGGACGTGTCAGTAATGGGGGTGTGATGATGGGTGTCAGAAAATGGAGCGACATGAAATGGCTGATCGGAATTCTCTGTCTGGCCGGCGCTATTGCGAGTTCATCGGCGATCTCGTATGCATCGGCCGCCAGCGAGGGATATGAGTCAAACGACAATCGTTCTGAGGGCAGCGATCCGTCTGGTCATCATTCTGACATTTATGAAGATCTGATCTGGTTGATTCACAGAATGGATGAAATAGGAAATCCGGATATGTCTCTTACCGTACTGGGATATGGACAGATCAGGCTGGGTGATGAAAGCCCTGCATCCGTTATGCGATCCTTGCTGGCGGGATTCGATGGGGCGGAGTATACCACGGCAGGCGATACCGAGATTGGTTCTGTCACGCTGAGCGATCGGACGATGCTGTCGGCTACCGTACAGAAGTATTCGCACGCAGAAGCTTTGGTCGCGATCAAACTCGTTTCTTCACAGCTCGAGAGATTGACCGACTATCAAAAATGGTTTGCCAGGATGACAGAATCGGGGACCGGCCTGTCATGGAGGTTGAATGTGCAGTCGACGTTTAAGGGACAAGGCAGTGAGGGGTTCAGTCCGGAACAGGGATGGAGAGCCTACAGTTCGGGAGAGGAGACGGATGGGACTGGTTCAGATCAAGATCGGGGAGCGTCGGGCTTGAAGCAGAGCGGAGAGGGTTTTCGTCCGGAGCGGGTCTGGGAGGCGTTGGAGGCACATGGAGCGGTCATCGTCCATGATGGGGAATATCGTGACGCCGGCTCGGTCAGCAGGACTTTCCATGTGCCATATCTTTCGAGTGCAACAAGAGTTCGCGACCAGCTCGTCAACCTCCAGGCCGCCGTCCATCATTCGACGATGGACGGTTCCTATCGGGTGACCCTGGGGACGCCGCTGATCACAGTGGAGTATTGATGTGGCATCGGTGCCTGTTGATGGACCCTCATACGCGAGTCGACCAGAACCTTGAGAGAAGGGCGGACGGATGCGGCGGAGGAAGTGTGGAGAGAGTGCCAATCGTCAGAATTGGTGATCGACCTCATCTGGCGTCATTGATATAATGACCATATAGATTGGGCAGAGCAGAGGTGAGCAGGTTGTCCAGTTTGCAAGGCAAGCATATCGCGGTCACCGGCGCCAGAAAGGGCGATGAGATCAGCAAGCTGATCGAAAATCTCGGCGGCATTCCATACATAAGACCGACACAGGGCACCGTGATCCTGGATGAATCTCAGGTAGGGCCGGATATCGAGCGATTGCTGGAGGAAGGAACGGATTGGCTGATCCTCACGACCGGGATCGGCACACAAACCTTGTTGGATATGGCAGAACGCCTAGGTCATCGCGAGCGATTGATCGACTTGATGCGTAAGACCAGGATTGCAGCGAGGGGCTACAAGACGAGAAATGTCCTGAGAAGCATCGGTCTGACCCCAAGCATCTCGGACGAAGACGGGACGGTGCGCGGCCTGATCGAGAAATTTGAGTCTGCGAATCTCTCGCTTCGAGGTGATCGCGTTGCGCTGCAGTTATATGGAGAACGATCGCCCAGGTTTGAAAAATGGTTGAAGGAACAAGGCGCCGATTATTTCGAGATTATGCCTTATCTGCATGTGCCTCCGCCTGAACATGAGATGAAGGCCTTCATCGAGGAAATGCTGGCAGGGAAATATGATGCGGTCGCGTTTACCAGCGCCTTGCAGGTGCATTACCTGTTTGAAGCGGCGAGAAGGCGTGGCGCAGATCAGGGCCTGGTCGATCTGTTCGCAGACCGGACGTTGGCAGTGGCGGTTGGCATCGTGACGGCTGAAGCCCTGGAGGAAAACGGTGTGAAGCGGATCGTCCAACCGAGCAATCAGCGCAAGGGCGGCATGATCGTCGAGATGGGCAATTATTTCGCAGCACAAGGTCAGGTTTAAGCGGGGGACAGAAAGAATCAAGGCACGCATGAACCGTGCAACGTCCAGCTCAAGGAAGGAAATTCCTGATGTCAGGACGAAAGCGCAGGTCTGCGTGCCTTTTTGAGTTGTCTTAAGATGTGCCCGAACCCGTTATGCCTCTGGAGCAGCCGGCGCTGCGGCGTGCGTTGTCAGAGGCGTATGGATGCGCCAGCCATCCGCCTGCTTACGCAGTTCCATCTCGTAGAGCTTGAACGTGCCTTCCAGGTCAAACGGCACGCGCAACAGGTAGCGTTGGCTGGTGTCCGTCTCGCTGATCAGGCTGATGTTCACCTGATCCCACAGCAGCTTCGTTCCTTCAATGGTGGCCGAAGCACCTACGATGCCGCCGAATTCCACGATGCCGAGCATATCGGCGACTGTCAGGGCAGCGTCGGATGTATACACATGCTCCAACATCGCCAGGACGTCATCCCTGGAACGGATCACCTCGGACAAAGGCAGCTGTTGAGGGACTTCCGGTAGCTCCGAAGGCTCGTTAGGCGATTCGTTGTTTGATGCATTAGCCGGGTCAGCTTCGTCATCCGGATATAGGCCAAAGTGCTCCATGAGCGCCAGATGCATGCGGTAGGCCTCTGTGATCAATGAACGGGCGAACGTCTCATCTGCTTGCGTCAGGAGCCGGATATCATCCGTATCCAGCGAGGCGATCATCGCCATCATCATCCGGAGCTCGTCGATATCCGCCGGCTCGGTGATGGTGATGCGCAGCAGGAGATCATCCACTGTCCTGATCATGGCCGTCACTCGTTCTTCGTTGCGATAGGCGCGATAAATGTATGTATCTGCCCATTCCTCGTATCTGGCATATTCGGTGAGTTGCCGCGCGTTCTCATCCAGCTGCTGAAGCAGGTTCCACAGATCCTCAGCAGCCAGCTGCGCATCCGCTTGCGGCGGCAGGGCCTCGATCACCGCTTCTGCTCCATTGCCCCTGGAGATCGTCATGGTGCCGGTATCGGCATGGATCGTGCTGCGATATCCCGGCGGTATGTATAGATAATATCCGATTGTCTCGTTGGTCACCGCACTGCCCTGAACCAGTAGAGAAGTGCCATCCGCTTGCCGCACCGTCACGTCCCTGGACAGCTCGGGCCCAGCCGGCACAATGGCCGCTTCCGGCTCCACCAGCTTCGTGCTCTGATCGTTGGCGAGCCAATTGGCCTGTTCCGAAGGGTTCAGCACTTCCTGTGACGGGCCGCGCTGGTCCGCCTGCGTTCCTCCATCTGCACTGTTGCTGCATCCGCCGAGCAGCAGCATGGTGCAGCAAGCTGCTACAGCCCATCTGCGCATCGTTTCGTGTCAACTCCCTGCTATTTGGTGTATGGCAGACATCATTTTTTTTAACGTTACTAAATTACAGGAAGTTGCGCCATGTTGCAAGTTCGACACAAATTTAATGTTGCTTTAAGGTAATATTTAGCTGTTTTTAATTATCGGGACTTATACTCTCTATGTAAATCACTATGTCTTGTTGGAGGGGTAGAACAGATGAAAGCAACGCTAAAGAAAGGATTGGTCATGTGGTTGACGGCATTGCTGCTCATGCTGACGCTCGGCGTCATGCCTGCGTATGCTGCGGGCGAGCTGGATCTGTACACCAAGCATGCCAGCATCGCTGTCACCCCAGGCGAGAAAATCAGCTATTCGCTAGAAGTGATCAACAACACTTCTTCGATTCAAACGGGCAGACTCAGCGTATCCGGCTTGCCAAGCGACTGGACCTACTCCCTGCAGTCTTCCTCATACAGCATCGACCGGATCTCCGTCAAGCCGGAGAGCACGGAAACCATCACGCTGCGGGTGGAGGTACCGTATCTCGTCGACAAGGGAACCTACTCGTTTAACGTCAATGTCGACGGCATCAGCAAGCTGCCGCTGACGATCACCGTTACGGAGCAAGGCATCTACAGCACGGAACTGACGGTCGATCAGCCGAACCTGCAGGGCCACGCGAAATCGAACTTCAACTTCTCGGCCAAGCTTGAGAACCAGTCGGCCGATACGCAGAACTACGCGCTTCAGTATACGGCGGAACCGGGCTGGAGGGTCGAGTTCAAGGTCAGCGGGGACAGCGTAACCGCCGTACAGGTCGATCCGTTCGCTTCCCAGACGATCTCGATCAACGTCACGCCTCCTGACCAGGTGGAAGCCGGCACCTACAAGATCCCGATCCGCGCTGTCAATAACGACACCAGCGTGGAGACGGAGCTGGAGGTCGTCATCACCGGCTCCTACGCGCTGAAGCTCAGCACGCCAAGCGGTGTGCTCAGCGCCGACATCACGGCTGGCGGGGAAAAGAAACTCGATCTGACGGTGCAAAATACAGGTACCATCGAGCTCAAGAACATCAACCTGAGCTCGATCAGTCCGACCAACTGGGAGGTAACCTTCGAACCGGCCGTCATCGAAAGCTTGCCGGCAGGGGAAACGGTAAACGTGCAAGCGATCGTCAAGGCCGACAAGGCATCGATCGCAGGCGACTATGTGGCCAACATCACCGCTCGCACGAGCGAAACCTCGGACAGCGCCGTGTTCCGCATCACCGTTGAAACGTCCATGCTCTGGGGCTTGATCGGAGTCCTGATCATCCTGGTGGTTATCGGAGGCATCTATTATTTGATCCGCAAGTACGGGAGGAGATAAGAGATGGTCGGCACGATGGAGGATCCCGTCATCACGTTAAGCGGACTCACGAAACGGTATGGCGAACTGGTCGCGGTCGACCACCTCAGCCTCACGATCAACCGCGGTGAGATATTCGGATTGCTCGGGCCGAACGGAGCAGGGAAATCCACGACGATCCTGATGATGCTCGGATTATCGGAACCGAGCGAAGGAACGGCCAATGTATGCGGGGTGAATCCGACCCGCGAGCCGATCCTCGTCAAGCGCAAGGTAGGGTATCTGGCTGACGATGTGGGCTTCTATGAAGACATGAACGCGGTGGAGAACCTGATGTTCACCGCCCGCCTCAATCTTATCCCCGATGATGAGGCGCGCAAGGAAGCGGATCGGCTGCTCGAGCAGGTGGGCCTGAGCGAAGCCAAGCACAAGAAGGTCGGGACCTATTCGCGCGGGATGCGCCAGAGGCTCGGACTGGCCGATGTGCTGATCAAGCGGCCGGAAGTGATCATTCTCGACGAGCCGACGCTTGGCCTTGA
>Ga0310833_100274_pt1 | contig 48766 bp, 39 predicted proteins | sample SM_ome_FD_201312 | JGI IMG/M metagenome (GOLD analysis project Ga0310833, IMG submission 201312) | Sorghum-adapted microbial communities enriched on stacked mutant (SM) sorghum from Joint BioEnergy Institute, Emeryville, California... ...
TTTGTGTCGGGTGCCGGGCTGCATTCGCTGCTGATGCCTGCTAACGATCGGACCGGGAGAGCGGGATGCTGCGCGAATCTGGCATCGGGGACACACGCCGGTGGTCTTGCGTATGAGCAGGGTGTGTTCGGAATAAGGAGCGTGCCCGTGGCAGATGCCAGGCTGCATTCGCTGCTGGCAATGGTCACGGTCAGGGACGGCGAGTTGTATCTGCCTCTGCGCAGAACGGTTGAGCTGCTGGGCGGATCGATTCCTGCCTATGATCTGAGCCGTGCGGTCAAGGAAGTGCAGGTGCGAATATAGAACGGCTGCTGCATAAGGGGTGCAGCTTGATGGATGCATCTTGGGACGCGGATGGGTGTACGAAGGCTGTGTTTCCATCGATTGTTGCTGATGATCGGATGGCACGGTTATCGTATCGCGTATAAGTCGGTTGAGTTGTACGATTTTTCGTACAAAAATGTGTGGCGGATGGCAGGATTGGAGCAAGTTGTACGATTTTTTATACAAAATAGTGCTGAAGATGAAAGAAATGGAGTGTTTTGTACGATTTTTCGTTCAAAATCTTGCGTAAGATGGTGCAAATGGATCAAGTTGTATGATTTTTCGTACAAAATCTTTCTTCACATGCAGAGTCAGGTTTGATTGTACGATTTATCATACAAAATGTGTTGCAGACAGCCGGATTGCAGGGAGTTGTGCGATTTTTCATATAAAGCCGTGTCGCCGAGCGCCGAGGGGGTCTTGTTGCGTCGGGGAAAGCTTGTTCATATGACAGGGTTAAGATAGTGGCGATCAGTCAATACTGATAGCGAGATTCGTATATTTAGGAGGATGACGAGCCATGCGTTCATCGCTATCAGTGATAGGATTTGATCAGCAGCATGAACTTATCAAAAGCATGATAGACAATGTTGAGAGAGTGATCAGAGGCAAGCGCGAGACGATCAGGACGGCGATGATCGGGCTGCTCGCCGGCGGCCACCTGTTGCTGGAGGACGTGCCGGGCGTCGGCAAGACGATGCTGGCGAGAGCGCTTGCCCAGACGGTCAGCTGCACGCTGAAGCGCATCCAGTTTACGCCTGATCTGCTGCCTTCGGATATTATGGGAGTTTCGATCTATAATCAGAAGCTGCAAGATTTTCAGTTTCGGCCAGGGCCCATTATGGCGAATTTCGTGCTGGCGGATGAGATCAACCGAACTTCACCGAAGACGCAGGCAGCGCTGCTTGAGGCGATGGAGGAGGAGCACGTGACGGTGGACGGCGTGACCTATGACTTGCCGAAGCCGTTCATCCTGATGGCGACGCAGAATCCGATCGAGCATGAGGGGACATTTATGCTGCCGGAGGCGCAGCTTGACCGCTTCATGCTGAGGCTCTCGCTGGGCTACCCGGATGCGGATGCGGAGATGGATATGCTGGAGCTGACGGCGAGAAGGCATCCGATCGAGACGCTGCGGCCAATCATCAGCAAGGAAGAGCTGATTGAGCTGCAGAAGCGCGTGCGGGAGATTCATGTCGACCGCTCCTTGCGCGAATATATCATCCGCCTGGCGCAGCTCTCGCGGGAGCATCCTGCCGTGTGGCTCGGAGCAAGCCCGAGGGCTGCCGCAGCCTTGATGCGGGCGGCTCAGGCGAGAGCGATGATGGCGGACAGGGCGTACGTCATCCCCGACGATGTGAAGGCGATGGTGAAGCCGGTGTGGGGGCATCGGTTGATCGTGAAGGCGGAAGCCAGAGCCAGGGGCAAAGATTCATCCGCGATCCTGGACGAGCTGCTGCATCGGGTGCCGGTGCCGAATTTCCGTCAGGCGGCCGGTGAGGGACGATGAAGCGCGCGGCATCGGCCGGGGCCGTGCGCATCATGCCCGGTGTCATGGGACAAGCCTGGTGGCTGCTCTGCACCGCTGCGGCCTGGTACTGGGCGCTTGAATTCGGCGGGCAGGCGGCGTGGTTCGTCGCGATGACGACCGGCACGCTGATGGTGTATGCGGCATTGGCGCAGATCGGACTGTCGCAGAGACCGTCGCTGACTCGCGAGGTATCGCGTCACGAGGCGCACGCAGGCGAGGCGATCCAGGTGACGGTGTCGATCCGCCGGCAGGGGCCGCTGCTTCCCTTCGTCTGGATCATCGTGCGAGATGAGCTGAAGGGACCGGACGGCAAGCCGGCGTATGGTCACCGCAAGATGGTGTTTCCCGGTTTCCGCAGGCGGGTCGAATATGGCTATGAGATCCCGCGACTCAGGCGGGGGATCTATACGTTCGGGGCGGCGACGATCGAGGCAGCGGAGCCCGTCGGCATCGTCGGCCGCCGCTGGAGGCTGGACGGCGCAGGTCCGCGCCGTCTGACGGTGTATCCGCAGCCGATGGCGGAGGCTGCGCTGGAGATGCCGCGGCACTCCGGCGACAGCCGGGCCGCGGCCATGGCGGCGAGGGCGATGGTCGAAGCCTCGCCGCTCGTCAGCACCGTGCGCGAGTATGCGCACGGTGATCCGCTGCAGCGCATCCACTGGCGGAGCACGGCTCACACCGGCGAGCTGAAGACGAAGGAGCCGGATGCGCTGCAGCAGGGCCGCGTCGCCGTCGTCTTCGACGACGCGGCGCGGGCCTACGGGCGCGGGCGCATGGCGCGCGCCCGGTTCGAGACGGCGGCAAGCGCAGCTTGCGCCGTCATGTACGACGCCAAGCGGCACGGCTTGGCGGTCGAGCTCTGCTGCGGCACGCAGATGGCCGCAGCAGAGGCGGAAGCGCCCGCCACGGCGGTGCGGCGGGCGCTGGAGCTGCTCGCGCGGGCTGAGCCGCGCGGTGCGGCGGCGATCGGCGACGTGCTGCGGCAGCGCGCAGCACGGCTGAAGCCGGAGGTGCCGCTCATCGTCATCACGCCGCGGCTGGATGGGCAGCTCGTGGATACGCTCGCCCTGTTGCGCAAGCGCCGCATCGCCGTAACTCTCCTTTATATCGGCCAGGCAGCCACAGCCCGCGTGCAACCTCCTGGATCAGGCAACGGCCAGGCGTGGAGCGATCCGGCAGTTGCGGACGGCGATCTTCGTAGCGCGGATCGCGGCGCACTGAACAACGTCCAGGTGTCTGATGAAAGCAGGACGGGTGTGGAAGCCTCGCAGGTGCATGGAGTGGCTGACCTGATGCCAGCCGAGGAGAAGCGTTTCCTGCGCCAGTTGGAAATCCTGGGCTGCCGAACGAGGGTGATCGCCCTTCAGCCTGATCACGAGCTCGTGCAGCCCGGGATGCACGAGGAAGGACGCATGCCGGGAGGTGCCATCCGATATGGCTGACTCTGACAAAGCTATGCGGGTTGCCCCATGGCGGGATTCGGCCATCGAGCATCGCGACCTCACCGTGGTCCACCCGGAGTTCGGCCATCTTCCCGGTTCACAGCAGACTGATCGACTTGATCAGGGCGGTCAGCGGGACACTCAGCCGCAGAATGTTCGATCCCGCAAACCTGCAGACCCCGAAGATTACCCATGGCTGACGATGGGGATTGCCTCGCTGCTGCTGTTCATCCTGCTCGTGGAATGGTTGCGGCCGATGCAGCAAGCCTCGGCGATCACGCAGGTTTATATGCTGGAGCCCTTCCAGCTCGCCCTGTTCGGCTTCGTGGCGCTGGATTATCTGCGCATCCACGGCTTGCTCCTGTGGCCGCTGAAGCTCGCTGTGGCGCTCCTGGTGATCAGTGTTTTTTTCTATGACAGCTATCTGTATGAACGTTCCTGGTGGGAGGCATACATCTCCGTTGCCATGCAGGATCTCGAAGCGCTGGCAAGCGGTCATACCACTGCTATAAGCGGTGAGAATCGGACGCTGCTCCTGCTCATCGGCATGGCTCTGGTGATTTACTCCCTGCATTACATCGTGGTGCGCCGCCAGTATGTTGGCTGGTTCGTCGCTGCTACGATCGGCTATCTGGCCGGGTTGCAGATCGTCTTTGGCCTCCCGACCACGTCTGGCATCATTCTCAGCCTTGCTGCGGGGTTGCTGATGATCGTGCTGCTTGCGCCTGTGCGCTGGCGATCGATCCTGGGTTTTGAGATGTCCGCAACCACTAGACTGGATGATGCTGTGCGGGACCCATCGGCAGGAGGAGTCACTCCGAACCAGGCAAGGAACCAGACTGCTGTTGGAGATGCCGCATGGATGAGGGACAGCTCCGGCGGCACGACAGGCCTGTTCGCCAAGGCCGGCGCAGCTGCGAGGAGTGCTGCTGGATACGCGGGGGCGATATGCATCGCGTTAGCAGCGCTGGCCACAGGATGGCTGGCGGCGGAGGACGAGCCGAGGCTGTCGCAGCGGCTCAGCTGGAATGCGCTGGAGTTCGCCCAGGATGTGGCGAGATGGACGAACGGGAGATGGTCCATCCCGGCTGATCGGGATTGGTCCGGCTTCGCGAACCTCTCGCTGAGCGGCTATTCGTCCGGCGATTACGAGCTGGGCGGCAGCGTCATCCCGGCGAACTTCCCGATCTTCACGGCGCGATCCGGCAAACTGACCTACTGGCGCGGAGAGACGAAGTCGTACTACGACGGAGCTGGCTGGCATGATTCGCCCGCCGGGTTCGGCTCGTCAGATGGGTCGACGCAAGCGATGGACGACGAGCTGACGATCGATTCGTTCCTGTCCATGACGCCGATCGAGCAGGAGGTTCATCTGGACAGCACCGTTGCCATGTTCCTGCAGGGGACGCTGTTCGCGGGCGGGACGATCACGGATGTCGCGGAGCTTGCCGCCAGCGACGGCAGACTCCTGGACCCGCAGCTTCATCCGCCTCTGCAGGATGCGAAATCCCGGCGTTACATGGTGGACGCAGGAGAAGCGGTGCTCGGATCCTATCGGATCACGGTGGTTCCCGTTCCGCATGACAGCCTGGATGCGCCGCTGATCGACGAAGCCTACCGGGCAGCAGTTGAACGCGGAATCACCAGCAGCCTGACGGCGGAGGAAGGAACGCACGACAGTCTGGATGCGCCGCTGATCGACGAAGCCTATCGGACCTCAGTTGAACGCGGAACCACCAGCGGTCTGACGGAGGAAGAACGCTTGCGCTATTTGCAGTTGCCGGAAATGGGCGAACGGGTCTATGAACTGGCCGCACAGCTGACCGCCTGGGCGGAGACGGACCTGGACAAGGCGCGGGCGATCGCCGCCTATCTTCGCACAACTTACACATATGATCTGAACGCCAACGACAAGCCGGGAGAGGACAGCGAGTTCGTCGAGCATTTCCTGTTCGAGCAGCGGACCGGATATTGCGACCATTTCTCGACGGCGATGGCGGTGCTGCTGCGCATGAACGGCATTCCGTCCCGCTGGGTCAAAGGCTTCGCGCCGGGAGAAGTGCAGGTGGATGAAGCCGGCCATGTATGGAGCGACGTGCGCGCGCTTCATGCTCATTCCTGGGTGGAGGCCTATATCCCGGGAATCGGCTGGGTCGCCTTCGAGCCCACCCCTTCGTATGCGGGAAGTCTCGAATCAGCTTCCGTCGTTCTGGCAGCGAAGTCACCAGATTCGGACGGCATGTCGTCCGGTGGGGTATGGTGGCAGGGTCCCGCATGGATCCTGGCCTCAGAAACGATGAAGGAGGTGGAGCAGATGGATGGAGACTGGCTGGCCTGGTTGGAGATGAAATGGACAGCCTGGAAGGAAAGGTTCATGTCCGTCCCCTGGTCAGAGGCGGTGATCGGAGGGACAGCAGCGGCCGCGGTCATCGCGCTGATCGTCATCCTGTACATGCTGCTGCGGCACAGGCTCAGCTACATGCGCCTCGAACGGCGCATCAGCCAGATGGAGCGGCGCGGCGGAACAGCCCTCATGCTCGAGCTGATGTGGCAACGCATCATCCGCAAGTATGGGCCGATCCAGCCGGGGCAGACGCTGCGCGAGTATGTCCAGTCGCTGGAGCTGCGGAGGGACGGGCAGCGGGAAGCGCTCGTGGAGCTGGCGCTGCTGTACGAAGCGATCCGCTACGATGAGCGGCTGTCGGAACGCATCTCGCGCGGGCGCATGAGCCGCCTGTGGCGAGAGGCGATCGGATAAGGCGGTGATCGTCCTGAACGGCGGAGCCCATGAGGCCTCCAGGCGATGAGCCTGGCCACGTTCCGGGCGGCTCGAAAGGCATCTCAAGCGGCCGTACCACATCCCGAGAGGCATCTCAAGCGGAATCCCGCGATTGATTCCAAACGGTGAGCCGGGCTGCTACAATCCGGCTCGTCCTGGCGGCCTCCCGGGCCCGTCTGCCTGTCCCTAAGGTCTCCCAATCGGTGAACCGGGCCACGTCCCGTGTTACACCACATAATGGCCACCCAGACGGTACCCGGGACCACATCCCGGGCCGCGGACCGCCCGTTTGGCGCACTTCCTTGACGTTCGTGAACGGCTTTCTATATAATGATGACATTCGATGACAAGCCTCTGTACGCGGAGGTACATATACAGGAGGACGCAAATGAACAAGCCGGAAGAAATGATCGTCGTACTGGACTTCGGCGGCCAGTACAATCAGTTAATCGCACGCCGCATCAGGGATCTGGGCGTGTACAGCGAGCTGATGTCCTATCAGACGTCAGCGGCCAGGATCGCCGAGCTGAAACCGAAGGGCATCGTATTCTCGGGCGGACCGGCGAGCGTATACGGCGAGAATGCGCCGCTCGTTGACCCGGGTGTGTATGAGCTGGGCATTCCAATCCTCGGCATCTGCTACGGCATGCAGATGATGTCGCATCAGCTGAACGGCCGCGTCGAGCGCGCCGGCAAGCGCGAATACGGCAAGGCGATCGTCGAGTTCGCCCCGCATTGCCAGTTGGTGCAGGGCATGGATCTGAAGCAGCAGGTATGGATGAGCCACAGCGACCGCGTCGCCGAGCCGCCTGCCGGTTTCATCGTCGACGCGAGCACCGAGCATGCGCCGATCGCGGCGATGAGTCATCCGGAGCGCAGGTTCTATGCGGTGCAATTCCATCCGGAAGTGGTCCATACGCTGTACGGCAACGACATGCTCAAGAATTTCCTGTTCAACATCTGCGGCTGCAAGGGCAACTGGTCGATGGAGACCTTCATCGAGGACACGATCCGCGATATCCGCGAGCAGGTCGGCGACCGCAAGGTGCTCTGCGCGCTGAGCGGCGGCGTGGATTCCTCGGTAGTCGCCGTGCTGGTGCACAAGGCCATCGGCGATCAGCTGACGTGCATGTTCATCGATCACGGCCTGCTGCGCAAACATGAAGCCGAGAGCGTCATGGAGACGTTCGTCGGCAAGTTCGACATGAAGGTGGTCAAGATCGACGCGCGCGAGCGTTTCCTCAGCAAGCTGCGCGGCGTGGAGGATCCGGAGCGCAAGCGCAAGATCATCGGCAACGAATTCGTGTACTGCTTCCAGGAGGAGTCGGAGAAGCTCGGCAAGTTTGATTTCCTCGCGCAGGGCACGCTCTATACCGACATCATCGAGAGCGGCACGGCGACCGCGCAGACGATCAAGTCGCACCACAACGTGGGCGGTCTGCCGGAGGACATCAAGTTCGAGCTGGTGGAACCGCTGAAGGCGCTGTTCAAGGACGAGGTTCGCAAGGTCGGCGAGGAGCTGGGCCTGCCGCGCGAGATCGTATGGCGTCAGCCGTTCCCGGGTCCGGGGCTGGCGATCCGCGTGCTTGGCGAAGTGACGGAAGAGAAGCTGGAGATCGTGCGCGAATCCGATGCGATCCTCCGGGAAGAGATCGCGAAGGCGGGACTCGACCGCGAGATCTGGCAGTATTTCACCGCCCTGCCGAATATGAGGAGCGTCGGCGTCATGGGCGACGAGCGCACCTACTCCTACACCGTCGGCATCCGCGCCGTCACGTCAATAGACGGCATGACCGCAGACTGGGCGCGCATTCCGTGGGACGTGCTGGAGAAGATCTCCGTGCGCATCGTCAATGAAGTGGCGGGCGTCAACCGCGTCGTCTACGACATCACATCCAAGCCGCCGGCTACGATCGAGTGGGAATAAGTCGAGCAATCGCATATGCATCGACAGGTGCCATGTCGGCACCTTTTTTATTGAGGCACCCAGCCAATCAAAAAGCCCCCGGACAGGAGCTGTTCGGGGGCTTGTCCGGATTCCTCATTCATTAAAAATCCGGCCTGTAGAAATACCATGGATCGATATGGATGGCCTTGTCGGTCGGGTCATAGAATACGTCAAAATCGACCATCGCGGCGATATCGCGGAGCTTGACATAGTTGTTGCCGTTGATCGTGTAGGCCGTAACCTGGACCGGCTCTCCATTGAAATAGATCGTGGATGTGGAGAGCGTGGCCTTCTGCGGCGCCGTATTGTTCGAGATCGTCATCTCGCCGCCTACCGGCACATACTCTTCATCTGTCGTGATGCTGATGGCGTTGTTCTTGCCATCCCATTCGACCGAGAAGCTGCTCGCCGTATCATTCAGGATATACGCCAGATCGCGGAGCTTGAAGTAATTGTTGCCGTTGATCGTGTAGGCCTGGAATTGGACTTCCTCGCCATCCACATAGATTTTGGAGCTGTTCGGCTGGGCCGTGGCGGTTGCCGCCGCCTGAGGCTTGTTCTCCGCCAACATCTCCGAATGCTTGAAGCTGTCAAACATGATGTACATGTTGTAAGCATAAACGATCAGCTCATAGTCTTCATCGTAAACATACAAGTCGACCAGGAAAATCTCGTTTTCCGGGTACATGCTGTTCATATCATAGGTGTACTCCACCTGACCATCCAGGAGCTCCAGGGATTCCTGAATACCCAGCTGGCCGCCGTATGCGCTGGCGAATTGAACAATGACGTAACGGGCATCCGGATTGTTGGTTTCAACGCGATATTTCAGGGGGCTGAATTTCCAGGAATTCACTTCCTTGACAGCAGGCGTCTTGAGCACCGGAACATCCACTACCCTTCGCTGGTAAATCTCCCAATCGTCGCCGAACACCCTCTCAATCTTGTCGGCAAATTGATCGAAACGGATCGCATAATGATAGCCTTCATAATCAAACTCATAGCTGTACGGGTTGGTCAATTGCGCATCTTCCGTTGCGGCGAATGTCGGCATCGATGCCAGCAATGATCCGATGAGCGCGATGATGAGTACGATGGATGTTTTTTTCACGATTTACCTCTCCATTCTTTATTGTGTTCATGGACCTGCATGGATTTCCAGGCACGGTGTTCGTTCGCATATTCACATTAGTCCGATTGCCTGTTCACTCCCTTTTTTTTTTCAAACGAAAACCGCCCGAAGACGCAGGTAACGTATATTATTCTAGATTTATGTGATATTTTCCTTTTAATAAAGGAAGCGGATTCCAATATACTGAAAGCATGTCGATCAATTGCGAAATGAAACGACTAGAAATGGCAGTCGGTAGCAGGACAAATCGACCAATAAAGATAAATTAACGTTCTATTTCTATAAAATCGATTGATATAAATACCAATTGATAGAATAGCAATCGACACGAAACGTCATATCTGAGATAATCGTAATATTGAAAAGAGCTGGTATATGAAGCGAATCGAATAGAATCGACTGGACCGCATGCTGTAGGCTATGGCAGTAATTGCAGTTTGGGGAGGACAAGCGCGGATGATACAAACATGGCTGCAAGTGACGGAAGAGTGGTTGGCAAGCGAGAAGTGTGTCGAGAATGAGCAAACAGCTTACAGCAGGAGTGCATGGGATCATGCCGGACAGCCTGCGGTTGGGGTTGATCAGGTCAGACGCTGGTTCTCGCATCTGAAGAAACGGGCTGGCCTTCAGGAAGAGATCGCGATGTTCACGATTCCGAGGCCGAAGTCCTTTGAGCTGGACGAGCTCATCGCGGTATACGACGGTGAGGAGCTGCTCTTCGGTTATCCGATGCAGAGGCTGACCGGAGAAGCAGGCGGCTGGAGCCGCAAGGGGGTGCTGGACTTCCTGCATTTCTTCGCGGATGTGAGAGGCAAGACAGAGGAAGAGGCCGGAACTCGGGCACAGTTAGTCAGGAAAGCGGGGTTGGATGATGGATTGGCTTCGGCCGAAGCTGCGCTGGCTTCGGATGATGCGGCGGATAGGAGGACATCCGGCGCAGGCATGGAGACAGGCGCAGGGGAGCAAGCGGCCGGCAAGGAAGAGACGGATGCGGACGCCAGGGCGGCGACAGGCGCGGATGATGCAACTGAGGTCGAGACGGCAGGAGAAGCGGCTGAAGCGGGTGCGCAGGTGCTGTCAGCAAGCGGCGTCGTTGGAGCGGTAACGGGCGCGCGGGCCACGACGGCGGACGGATCGGGCGAAGTTGAAGCGAACGCAGCCGTATTAGTAGAAGCGTGTGCGCAGGATCGGTCAGCAGGAGACGTGGTTGGAACGGAAGCGGCCGCGCGGACCATGACGGCGGACAGATCGGGCGAAGCGGAAACGAACGCAGCCGAATCGGCAGAAGCGTGTGCGCAGGATCGGTCAGCAGGCGGCGTGGTTGGAGCGGAAACGGTCGCGCGGACCATGACGGCGGACGGATCGTGCGAAGCGGATGCGGGCGTCAAGTTCGCAGCACGGGTCGAGGCGGAAGATGAAGGCGCGGCAGAAGCTGAAGCTGGTGCTCAGGCGGCAGCTGTCCATGAATCGGCTATAGCTGCTGTCGGCACTACTAAACCGGAAGCTGGCGAGCCCGGTCCGGTTGTCGATGTCGCACACGCAAGGGAAGCGGAATCGGAAGAAACGTACATAATGGTTATCGATGATATCGAAGTGCCTGCGGACTGGCATGACATCGATGCGGACATGGCGGTGGCGCCGGTATCGAACGGGGACGGGCATGCCGCCAGGGCTGAACGCTCTGTGCCTGCCGCGGCGATCCGGTCCCTGCAGACGGGCCTCAGGCATGTCGAGCAGGCGATCGAGGCGACGATGGAGCTGCATGCGGCGGCTCCCGCTTCATCGAAGAAGCTGCTCAGGCTGCTGTTCGCAGCGGAGGATCATGTGCGGGACGCGGAGCATCAACTGGCTCACACCGCCGGGGAGGGGGTGGGCCGATGATCGACCTGAACGCGATCCTGCTGAGGCACAAGATGTTCGTCGATACGAGCTCATGGATGTTCCCTCCGTCGGAAGCCTTCTTCCACGGGCCGATGGAGCAGGCGCTCAGAAGCACGGGGCAGAAGCTCGTGCTGCCGGGCAAGGTGCTCGAGGAAGTGAAGAAGTTCCTGAATCACGAGGATCAGGAGAAGCGCACGCGCTCGCGCACGGCGGCCTCCATCCTGCAGAAGTACATAGATGAAGGGCTCGTCCAGGTGTTCGGCTCGCAGAACGATCCGTTCACCGACCAGACGATCCTCTATGTGTTCCAGCAGTTCCGTGTCCGCTATCATCTGGCGCTGATCACGCAGGACAAGGGGCTGGCGACGGATGTATACAATCTGAACCATCAACGTGCGGTAAGCGGCCAGCCGATCCGCGTATTCCGCGTCAATATGCACGGCCAACTGTCGGAATGGCGCTTCGATGACGGTTCCGGTACGCAAGCCGCACCTGGCGCTGCGCCCCGCCATGGACGCCACCGCGAGGCCAGGCAAGGGGACGACGCCGGCCAATCGCCTCATCCGAAGAAACCGCATGCGGAGCTGGGCGTGGACGACGAGCAGACAGCCGAGGACGACAAGCCGATCATCAGGTTCCGACTCGGCACGCATGTCGAATCCGGCGGCAATGAACTGATGTCATGCCGTCATCTGCCTGGAGAGGGGGACGCGGTGATCTCCGCCAGGTACGGCCAGGTCCGGCTCGGCGAGCCGATCGGACGCGGCGGCGAGGGCGACATCTACCGAACGGACACCGGACTCGTCTGCAAGATCTACAAGAAAGAGAAGCTCACGCATGCGAGATGCGAGAAGCTGAAGCTGATGCTCACGGTGCCGGTGGAACGGAAGGGCATCTGCTGGCCGAGAGATATCGTAACCAATCAGTATGGCGAATTCGTCGGCTATCTGATGGATGCGGCCGAAGGCAAGCCGATGCAGACCTGCCTGTTCGCCAAGCCGGTGCTGCTCAAGAATTTCCCGGACTGGACCCGGGCCAATCTGGTCAAGCTGTGCCATACGATGCTCTCGCAGATCGAATATCTGCATGAGCGGAACATCATCATCGGCGACATCAACCCGATGAATATCCTGATAAAGAATGACCGGGAGGTCTACTTCGTCGATACGGACAGCTATCAGATCGAGAATTATCCTTGTCCCGTCGGCACGGTCAACTTCACCGCTCCCGAGATCCAGGGCAAGAACTTCGGCACGTTCCTGCGCACCTTCGAGCATGAGTACTTCGCGGTGGCGACGCTGATCTTCATGACCCTGCTGCCGGGCAAGCCGCCATACTCGCAGCAGGGCGGAGGAACGCCGGAGGACAACATCCGCAAGATGGACTTCCCGTATCCGTTCGGAGACGATTCGACGGGCAAGGCGCCGGACGGGCCGTGGCGCTTCATCTGGAGCCATCTGACCTACAAGGTGAAGGAAGCCCTGTACAAGACGTTCAAGGAAAATGAGCGGGTATCCGTATCCGAGCTCAAATTCCTGATCCAGCAATACCATTACAGCATCGTCAAGCAGTGGTCGAGCGACGAGCTCTTCCCGATGAGCCACAAGATTCCGGAAGGCAAGGCCGTCATGATGACCTGCTCCAAATGCGGTCAGGAGAAGCAGGTCCACATTAACCACAAGCAGAAGCTGGAGCAGGCCGGCAAGCCGTTCATCTGCGAGGAATGCTTCCAGCGCAATCGTCTGCAGCGTCTGCAGCGCATGCAGGCGGCCGCCGCAGGAACGACGGCAGCCTATCCCGGCAACGCCCAGCCGAAGCTGGGTGGAACGACGCAGGCGGGAACGCGTCCGCGAACGGGAGGGAGCACGGGACCGACCACGAATGCGCGCCCTGCAGGACCGACGGGTACGAAGGGACCATGGGGACCAACGGGTCCAACCGGGACGGGTGCGACCGTCCGCAAGCCGAACGCGGGTCCCCGCACTCCACCCCAGGCCGGAACCAGGCCGCAGGTATCGCCGGGATCGGGCGCGCAGAAGGCGCAGCCGGCTCGAAAGAAGTCGCTGCTGGATCGGCTGATCGATTTTCTGTCCAATATATAATATCCACCAGACAACATGATAAAGGAGACGAAACGCGATGGATGATTTGTTAATCAGCACACAGGAACTGACCGAGAATCCGACGGCACGCGTGCCGATCTGCCTCGTGCTGGATGTGAGCGGCTCGATGACCGGTGCGCCGATCGAGGAGCTGAACAACGGCGTGAGGTATTTCATGGAGGCGATCCGCAAGGACGACATCGCCAGCGCGGCTGCCGAGATGGCCCTCGTTACCTTCGGCTCGACCGTGCAGAAGGTGCTGGATTTTGGCAGCATCCACAGGCAGGCGGTACCGACGCTGACAGCCGGCGGCCGCACGCCGATGGGCGCCGCGGTCAATCTGGCGCTCGATATGCTGGAAGCGCGCAAGCAGCTGTACTCGGCGAGCGGCGTCGATTATTATCAGCCGTGGATCGTGCTGATGACCGACGGCATGCCGACCGATGATGTGGAGCAGGCGGCTGCCCGCGCATGCCAGCTGATCAACAACCGCAAGCTGACGATCTTCCCGATCGGCATCGGCCCGGATGCGGACATGGAGTTCCTGAAGAAATTTTCGCCGAAGCGTCCGCCGCTTCGCCTGAAGGGCCTGAACTTCGTGGCTTTCTTCGAGTGGCTCAGCAAGAGCGTCTCGAGCACCTCGCAATCGATGCCTGGCGAGAAGGTGACGCTGGAGTCTCCGGCCAGCTGGGCTTCCTGGGAGACGCTGTAAGCCAGAACGATCTGCAACCTGAGAGTTTTACTGTGAATAGGAGTCGTGGAAATTGAGCAGCCATTGGAAGATGTTCGGTGCTTCCGTTCAGGGCAGAGCCCACAGGAAGAACGATATGCCGTGCCAGGACTACACGTTCTCGCTCCATCGAAGCGGCGTATACGTCTCTGCGCTGGCGGATGGAGCCGGCTCGTGCAGCCATGCGGACAAGGGTGCGGAGATCGCGGCGCAGACGGCTGCACGTGTGGTATCGGAGCGATTCGGGGAGCTGATCGAAGCGGATCGCGAAACTTGCGTGCGGATCCTGCTGGAGGAGATCAGGAGCAGCATCGTTCATGCGCCGGACTACGTGGAACCGATCCGGAATTATTCGTCGACCCTGCTGTTCGTCGCCGTCAGCGGCGATCGCTATATCGCCGGCCATCTCGGTGACGGCGTGATCGGCGGCGAGCGAGCAGGAACCCCCTTCGTGTTGTCTCCGCCTGACAACGGGGAGTTTCACAATACCACCTTCTTCACGACATCGGACCAGGCGGAGGAGCGGATGCGCATCTACCGCGGAGAACTGGGCGATATATCGGGCTTCTTCCTGATGTCCGACGGGGCAGCCGAGTCGCTGTACAATCGCAAGAGCGAGAGCCTGGCGCCCGCTCTCCTCAGGATCCGCGAATGGGCTGACAAGTATGCCGCTGATGTCGTGGAACAGGCGCTGCACAGCAATCTGGAGAAAGTGATCCGGGAGCAGACCGTCGATGATTGCAGCCTGGCGATCATGGCGCTTATGCGAACGTCTGAACCGGCAGCTTCGGGAGAGGAGGCCGGGAAGGATGAGCAAGCTTCTGACGCAGCTGCGAGTGATCAGGCTGCCCGTTCTGAACGGGATTGACCGGCTCTGCCTGCTGCTCAGCCTGATCTACGCGGGAGTCGGCCTGTTCTGGAAGCAGGAAAGTTCGATGCCGACGATCCTGCTGCTGGTCTCGGTTCATCTGTTCACCTATCTCGCCAAGATCATCAGGCAGCCGCTGTACAGCGCCTTCGCCTGCAGTCTGATCGCGCTGTCGGTCTGCCTGACGGAGGGCTGGTTCGCCGCTTATCCGGCGGCCGCGGCCTGTCTGGTGATCGGCGCATTTCTGCTGGTCCTGCTCGGCTCGGTTGACTCTGCGGCGGCCAGCGGTTTCGTGTACGGTTTCTGGCTGATGATGTTATACCTGATGATCCGGGACGGCATGGAAGGAACCTTGCGCAACATGGTATTCACGCTGTTCAGTGACCGGTTGACGCTGGAGGCGCTGTCGCATTGGCCGTTCTGCCTGATCATGGCCGGCCTGATGTGGCTGTTCGCCGAACGGACGCCTGCCCCGCAGCGAACGTTCTCGCAATCGCTGGCGCCCTTCCTCGTATGGATGTGCGTGTTGTTCATCTGCGCCGCCCTGGAGGGCTTCGCGCGTTATGAACCCTCTATCGTGCGTGAGGTGATCATCTATGCCTGCATCAGCCTGCTCGTGTACCGCTCGGTGATGAACGATGAGCGTTTGTCCGCTGCCCTTGCCTATGCCGGCATCGCCTTCATCATCTGCCGCGAGGTACGGGAGGTCTGGGAGATATCGGATTTTTACTTTACGCTTTATGTGCCGGTCATCGTGCTGATCCTCGTCTACGTGACGAAGATGACGGCTCATCTGGCGCTCGGCCTGATGGTCGGGTGGTGGCTGGTGTGGGCGTGGAGCTATATGCAGGCAGGAACGCCTGAGGGGCTGCCATCTCTGTACGATCATCTGGAGCTCTCATCCCTGTTCCGGCTCGCGCTCGATGCCTGGCCGGTGCTCCTGGTGTGCGGGCTGCTGCTCGAGCGTCGCTGGGTGATCCCGTTTGTGGTCACAAGGTTGAAGAAGCTGAGGAATCCCTGATTCCTCGGCTTCTTTTTTTGCATGGCAACGTCCGGGAGGATGGGGATATGGCTTGTCGATCGGTTCCTGGCCGCGATTATGTGGCATTTTGCCGGTCTCGATAATACCTTATTAATATCTGGGCTTCCGACAGGATGGCAGAGCAGCCTCCCCGGTCTGCTGCTGTCTGCTCGCGGATCCAATCACGAAGCAGGGGTGAACAACATGCCATACGTCAGGGATGTGAGGAAGCATGCGTGGAGGAGCATCCTGTTTGCGGCCGTCGTTCTGGTGCTGTGGATCGTCAATGTTCGGATCGAGAGCGCGGAGGCGCGCAAGCGTTCGGACGAGGTGGAACGCCTGGTCGCGGAGCTGCGGGTATTGACGGTGGAGCATGCGGGGGCTGGTTGGACCATCGAGGAAGCAGCCTGGCGAGATTCGCCCGCTTATCGGCAGCTGGTGTCTCTGGATGTGAGGGTGATCCCGATGCTGCTTCGCTATCTCGAACAGGAGGATGAGTCGGTCGGGCGAGTGCTTGCGGAAGGGATCGCGGAGCTCGGACAGCTCAACCTGGCGGAGGCAGACTGGAGGACGAGGGAGGCCTGGAAGTCCGCCTGGGATGCTCACGTCGACAGGGCGGAGAAGCAGGTGCCGGCCATCCTGGCCGACCAGCGGCTGACCGCGCCGGAGCAAGCAGCTCAGCTCGCGGAGCTTGGCGCAGCGGCGATTCCGCACCTGATCGGAGATCTGCAGACGGGGCGGGGTACGGAGGCAAGCATGACGGCGATTCGACAATTGCTGGGACCTTCGTATGATGCCCGGTTGCCGGTTCACAACGACAGACGGCAGTGGCAACGCTGGGCGCGGACGCATGCCGGTGATTATGCGCTGTTGAGTTTCAAATTCGAATGATCCATCTTGTAACGGTCAAGGTCTTCCTGGAAAAGGCGAACATTTCCGAAAAAATCTTTCGGAGTGTTCGTTTTTTTCGTTGACAGGTCATGAGACTGCTTTTACAATAATGGTGGTGTCCCACCCGTGTGAATGTCTCGGGCAGACGCATGGGCAGGATAGTCTTGAAGACTCATGATCGAAAAAAATTGATGTGTGGAGGTATGTGCTTTGTCGAACAATGGAAGTACCGAAAAAGGCCTTGCTCGTTTTTTTGAGTTCAGCAAGCATGGCACGAACTTCAGGAGAGAGTTTATCGCAGGCTTGACGACCTTCCTGGCCATGGCGTACATACTGGCGGTCAACCCGAACATCCTTAGCGCAGCAGGATTGGACCCTGATGCCACCTTTACCGCGACCGCAGTTGCAGCGATCATCGGCACGCTCGTGATGGGTCTTGTCGCCAGGTATCCGGTTGCCACCGCTCCCGGCATGGGTTTGAACGCCTTCTTCGCATTTGCGGTTGTCGGCGCGATGGGTATCCCTTGGCAGACGGCTCTGGCCGGCGTATTCGTCTCCGGTGTCCTCACCCTGATCCTGGCGCTCACCGGCATCCGTGAGACGGTCATCAATGCGATTCCTTCGGGACTCAAGTATGCGGTTTCGGCCGGTATCGGCCTGTTCATCGCCTTCGTCGGGCTGCAGGGCGCAGGCATCGTCGTCAATGACGACGCAACGCTGGTGGCGCTCGGTGACCTGTCGGACAGCGGCGTGTTGCTGGCGCTGTTCGGCATCGTGATCACCGCTGTTCTGATGACCCGCAAACTGCATGGCGCCATTTTCTACGGCATGGTGATCACCGCCATCGTCGGCATCATCTTCGGCATCATTCCGCTGCCTGAGAAGGTGATCAGCGTTCCGCCTGCGCCATCGGCATTCGGTGCGTTCCTGGATCCGATCCTGGGCGAGAAGTTTAACGGCGTATCCTTCTATACGCTGGACATGCTCGTCGTCATCTTCACCTTCTTCTTCGTGGACTTCTTCGATACGGCAGGTACGCTGCTGGCAACAGCCAACCAGGCTGGTCTGACCAAGGATGACAAGCTGCCAAGAGCAGGCCGCGCCCTCGCTTCGGACTCCGTTGCGACGATCGCCGGCGCGATTGTAGGTACTTCTTCGACAACATCCTATATCGAATCCTCCGCTGGTATCGGTGCGGGAGGCCGTACCGGATTCACAGCCGTGTCGACCGCGTTCTTCTTCTTCCTGGCGCTGTTCTTCTCGCCGCTGCTCTCGATCTTCACCGGTCAGGTGACGGCGGCCGCGCTCGTCATGGTCGGCGTGTTGATGGCTGCCAACCTTGGCAAGATCGCATGGGGCGAGATTCAGGAGGCTGCACCGGCGTTTATCACGGCCGTTTCCATGCCGCTCACCTACAGCATCTCGAAGGGGATCGCCCTCGGCTTCATCCTGTATCCGCTGGTGAAGCTGGTGAAAGGCGAAGGCAAGCAGGTTCACTGGATCATGTATGCGATGTTCTTCGTCTTCATCGCTTATTTCATCTGGGGTAAGGCGTAAGTCATACGCATTCCATATCACCATTTAACCATTGCATGTAACACATTTTGGCCCGTCGGGTTGTCTCCGGCGGGCGCTTTTTTTTGATGCTGTGAGCGGTGGCGGTGGTGCGTGCAAGCCCATTTTTATGGCCGGGACATGCGGTTGGGCCGGAACAGGACTTTGGGGTCCGTCTGGCGAATGTAGGAGCAAGCACATGATCGTCAGGAGGCGAAGCCGATGCGGACGGAGCGGGAAATGATGGAGCTGCTGATCGGTTATGCGGAGCGTGATGCGAGGATACGCCTGGTCACGATGGAAGGCTCGCGCACGAATCCCAACATCGCGCCGGACCTTTTCCAGGATTATGACATCTCCTATTTCGTGACGGAGATGGATTCGTTCAAGGCGAGCGATGCGTGGCTCGATGTGTTCGGCGAGCGGCTCATCATGCAGAAGCCGGAGGATATGGAGCTGTTCCCGCCGGAGCTGGGCGGATGGTTCTCGTATCTCATGCTGTTCAGAGATGGGGTAAGGGTCGATCTGAAGCTGGTGCCCGTTCAGGATGTGAAGTCCTATTTCGAGAAATCGGACGGTCTGGTCCGGGTGCTCCTGGATAAAGATGCGCTTGTCCAGCATGAGGTCGTCCCGACCGATCGTCTCTACTGGATCCGCAAGCCGACTGCCAGGGAATATGATGACTGCTGCAATGAATTCTGGTGGGTGACAACCTACGTTGTGAAAGGATTGGCGAGACGGGAGATCCTGTATGCGACGGATCATCTGCATGGGATCCTGCATCCCAACCTCCTGCGGATGATGGGGTGGAAGATCGGCTCGGAGCAAGGGTTCAACTTCAGCCTGGGGAAGAACTGCAAGTTTATCGATCGCTACCTGCCCTCAGAAGATTGGCAGAAGCTGCTGTCCACCTGTTCCATGAGCGGCTATGAGGAGATGTGGCGGTCCCTGTTCCTCTGCTGTGAGCTGTTCCGGTCTTACTCGAAAGCCGCGGGCGCCAATCTGGGGTACCCGTACCCGGATTACGACGAGGCCGTCACCGGCTATATCGAGCGGATCTATTCCTCATATCGGTAATGTCTCCATCCCACGAAGCATGAATGGCTGGCCTGTGCCGGTTGTTCATGTTTTTTGTTGGACGGGAGCTTCCTTGACGTGAGCCGCTTTGCTGCATATGGCAGGAGTGGGCAGAATAAGGTGACGGCAGACCGTGGCGAGTCGACCTCCCGCCATTGCCGACATTCGTAACGGAACGTCAGTGCGCTATTTGCGGCAACAAGGCCATTTCCCGGCAGCTAACGTTTGTCAAACAGGGATTGGGCCCAAACGGCGATCTTCGACTGATCAGCAACCGCCAAAGCTATGCAACCTGCCAAATCCTCTGATCATCAAGAGTTTTCGGACGATTAACAGCCTTTATGAAACCACGAACAAAACCGAACTATTATCTATCATTAAATATTAATTGTTCGTGTTTTTCGGTTGACACCCCATGTTAAGTATTGATAAACTATCCATGTTGAATGAAAAAGGCTAACGAAATCGATCGGGCGCCATGGCCGGGAAAGCCGCATGAAACAACGAAGACTCAGGCGCTTGGCGGTTTCGATGGTGCCATAGATGAAACGAAAGAAGGGTATCTGATGTCTGCTTTGGTCGGTGTTATCATGGGCAGCACCTCCGATTGGGAGACGATGAAGCATGCTTGCGACGTGCTGGATGAGCTGGGCATCCCATATGAGAAGAAGGTTGTCTCCGCTCATCGCACGCCGGATCTGATGTTCGAGTACGCGGAGACGGCTGTCGAGCGCGGGTTGCGCGTGATCGTGGCCGGTGCCGGAGGGGCGGCGCATCTGCCGGGGATGGTGGCGGCGAAGACGGTCTTGCCGGTGATCGGAGTGCCGGTGAAATCATCGAATCTGAACGGACTGGATTCGCTCCTGTCGATCGTGCAGATGCCGGGCGGCGTGCCGGTGGCCACGGTGGCGATCGGCAAGGCCGGAGCGACCAACGCGGGCCTTCTCGCAGCGCAGATCATCGGAAGCACGGACCGGGAAGTCCAGCGGCGGCTGGTCGCGTGGCGAGAGAACATGAAGCAGAAGGTGCTGGCGGTCAGCGACTCGCTGGGGGCGGAGGAATAGGCGGTGAGTCGGGACGCAAGCAAGAATGTGGCAAGCCATGCGGATAAGAGTGGAGCAGAACAGAACGGAACCGGAGAGAACAGGAACAGAGAGCACATGACCGGAGAGAACAGGCTCAGAGAGAGAACCATGAAAGATAGCAGGACTGCGGAAAATGGTGACACAATGAATTCGGAAAACCAACAACTGCACAAGACCCATCCTGCCAAGCCGCAGAGCAGGCGAATATTGCCGGGTTCAACGATCGGCGTTCTGGGTGGCGGCCAGCTCGGCCGGATGCTGGCGCTTGCCGGACGGGCCATGGGTTATCGCTTCGTCACGCTCGATCCGACGCCGGATGCGCCCTGCGGTCAGGCGGCAGACAGGCAGATCACGGCCAGATATGACGATCGGGAAGCGGCGCGTGAGCTTGCCAGATTGTCGGATGTGATCACCTACGAGTTCGAGAATGTCGACGCAGGCGTCGCGGCGATGCTGATGGAGGAATCCTACGTCCCCCAGGGCAGCGAGCTGTTGTACACGACGCAGCACAGGCTGCGCGAGAAGCGGGCGGTCGAGTCGGCCGGCGTGTCCGTTGCGCCCTATGCGCCGATCACCAGCCTTGAGGATCTCGAACGGGAAGCGGCGAGACTGGGCTTGCCCTGCGTGTTGAAAACGGCAACAGGCGGATATGACGGCAAAGGGCAATACGTCATCCGCGAGCAGAGCCAGCTGACGGAAGCGTATGAGGCTCTGTCAAGGTCTGGAAGCGAGCTCGTGCTTGAGAAGTTTATCCATTTCGACAAGGAGATCTCGGTGATCGCCGCGCGCTCGCCAGGCGGTGAAGTGGTCACCTTCCCGCCGGCGGAGAATATCCACGTGAATAATATCCTGCACATTTCGATTGCGCCCGCTCGTATTTCCTGGGAAATTGTCGAGCAGGCCAGGCGCATGGCGCTAAATATTGCGGAGTCGCTTGAGGTTGTCGGACTGGTCGCGGTGGAGATGTTCCTGACCGCGGACGGCCGGCTCTACGTCAATGAACTGGCGCCGCGCCCGCACAACTCGGGGCATTATACGATGGAAGCTTGCCGAACGTCGCAGTTCGAACAGCATGTGCGCGCGATCTGCGACCTGCCGCTGACCTCGACCGAGCTCATGACGCCGGTGGTGATGGTGAATGTGCTGGGCGAGCATCTGCAGCCGCTGCTGGACTGGATCGCGACCGGCGGCGAAGCGGAGCTGGAGCGCACGCAAGGCATCACGGCGAAGGTGCATCTGTACGGCAAGGCCGAGGCGAAGAAGGGACGCAAGATGGGGCATGTGAACCTGCTCACGGATGACGTCGAGCGAGCGCTCGCCTGGATCGAACAATCGGGGATCTGGCGCTGATGGCAAGCGGGCGCAGATGAGATTGGGAGCGGTCAGAGGGCCGATAAGATGCGAGAGTCGGTCAGACGCGGCCATCAGCCTGATGCAGACCAGTTCCGGTGCGGATCGGAGGCTTGCGGATGGAATCTCCGACTGGCGAAGCGACATTGCCAGAGGAAAGGGATCGTACGCCGCATGGCCGCATATCGCCAGATCAATCAACGAACAATATGACCGTTACGGACTGATAGAGACAGATAATGGACGACTGGCCGAAGCAACCCGCGCCAGTCTGATCCATCTTCATATCATCATTGAACCTGGAGGAACCTTGCATGATCCAACGTTACACCAGACCAGAGATGGCAGCCATATGGACTGAGGAGAACAAATTCAAGGCGTGGCTGGAGGTGGAGCTCTGCTCCTGCGAAGCCTGGGCCGAGCTGGGCGTCATTCCGAAGGAGGATGTCGAGAAGCTGCGCGCCAACGCCAGCTTCAACATCGATCGAATCTATGAGATCGAGCAGGAGACGCGTCACGACGTCATCGCCTTCACGCGCGCCGTATCGGAGACGCTGGGCGAAGAGCGCAAATGGGTGCACTACGGCCTGACCTCGACGGACGTCGTCGACACGGCGAACGGCTACCTGCTGAAGCAGGCCAATGCGATCCTCGAGAAGGATATCCTGAACTTCATCGACATCCTGCGCGCACAGGCGGTCAAGTACAAGGACACGGTCATGATGGGCCGCACCCACGGCGTGCACGCCGAGCCGACCACCTTCGGGCTGAAGCTGGCGCTCTGGTACGAAGAGATGAAGCGCAATCTCGAGCGCTTCAGACACGCGGCCGACGGCGTGCAATACGGCAAGATCTCCGGCGCGGTCGGCACCTACGCGAACATCGACCCGCGCGTCGAGGAATATGTCTGCCGCAAGCTCGGCCTCAAGCCGGCGCCGATCTCCACGCAGACGCTGCAGCGCGACCGGCATGCCGAATACATGGCGACGCTGGCGCTCGTCGCCACCTCGCTCGACAAGTTCGCAACCGAGATCCGCGCGCTGCAGAAGAGCGAGTTCCGCGAGGTGGAGGAGCCGTTCGCCAAGGGGCAGAAGGGATCGTCGGCGATGCCGCACAAGCGCAACCCGATCGGCTGCGAGAACATCTCCGGGCTGGCCCGCGTCATCCGCGGCCATATGATCTCCGCTTACGAGAACGTGCCGCTCTGGCATGAACGGGACATCTCGCATTCGTCCGTGGAGCGGGTCATCCTGCCGGATGCCACGCAGCTTCTGAACTACATGCTGAACCGTCTCGGCAACATCATCAGGAATCTGACGGTGTTCCCGGAGAACATGAAGCGCAACCTCGAGCGGACCTTCGGCCTGCCGTTCTCCGGCCGCGTCATGACGAAGCTGATCGACAAGGGCATGAGCCGCGAGCAGGCGTATGACACGGTGCAGCCGCGCGCGATGCAGGCGTGGGAGGAACAGCGTTCGTTCCGCGACATCCTGGAATCGGATGAAGTGATCATGAAGCATCTGTCGAAGGAGGAGCTGGACGATTGTTTCGATCCGAGCTGGCATCTGAAGCATGTGGACACGATCTTCCGCCGGCTGGAACTGATCTGATAACTGACAGAAGCCTGCTTTATCCATACCAATACCATCGACAAGGGATGAGAACATGCAGTCGACACAAGCCATCTCAACCGCGCAGCCGTATGTGAACGCTCCGCTCGCATACAAGGGCAAGGTGCGGGAAATGTATGATCTGGGCGAGCATTATCTGATCGCGGTGACGGACCGCATCTCGGCCTTTGACTTTATCCTCGAGCCGGCGGTGCCGGACAAGGGCAATGTGCTCAATCTCGTCAGCAAGTTCTGGTTCGAGCAGACGGCCGGGCTGATGCCGAACCACGTCGTTCATTGCGATGTGACGAAGCTGGAGGGCATCATCACCGACCCGGAAGTGATGAAGAACCGCATCATGGTGGCGAAGAAGGCCGAGCGGATCGACATCGAATGCATCGTCCGCGGATATGTCACCGGCGGAGGCTGGCGGCAATATGTGAAGAGCGGCGAGATTAACGGCATTAAGCTTCCCGCTGGCCTGCGCAAGAACGAGAAGCTGCCGGAACCGATCTTCACCCCGTCGGCGAAGAACGACGTCGGCCACGACGAAGACATCCCGATCGAACGGATGAGGGAACTGGTCGGAGCCGAGCTGACGGAGAAATTGCAGGCGTGCAGCCTGGAGCTGTACCGCTATGCCCAGAGCTACTGCGAGCAGCACGGCATCATCCTCGCCGACACGAAGTTCGAGTTCGGGCTGCTGGACGGCGAGCTCATCCTGATCGACGAGATCTTCACGCCGGACTCGTCCCGCTACTGGGCGGTGGAGAACTATGCGCTGGATATCGACATCGACAGCATGGACAAGGAGCCGGTGCGCATCTATCTGGCGAATTCGGATTGGGACAAGGTGTCGAAGCCCGCGCCGCTGCCGCCGCAAGTGGTGGAGGAGACATCCGCCAGGTATCGGGACATTCTGCGGCGCCTGACGGGCATCACGCTCGCATGAGCTTGCAAGGATATGAATGTCGGGTAAAGGATGGCATGAGTGTTGATGGGGTCTTTTCATTTATTCCATATATCATTGATCACTATTAAGAGTCAGGGGGCACCTGTCCATGTTCAAAGCGACTGTCTATGTGACGATCAAGGAAAATGTTCTGGATCCGCAAGGAAAGGCCGTGCAAGGCGCACTTCACTCCATGGGCTTCGACGAGGTGGAGTCGGTCCGCATCGGCAAGTACATGGAACTGAATCTGAATACAGGCGACCGCGCGGCGGCCGAGGAGAGAGTCAGGGCGATGTGCGAGAAGCTGCTGGCCAATACGGTCATCGAGGACTACCGATTCGAACTGCAGGAAGCGTGAGGAAATCCAGGGCGGCGCCGGTGTGAGCAAGCCGAACTTGCGGCCCGATGAAGCTCGGGGCCGGACGGAGCAGGCCAGGCGCCATCCATACACGATCATACGAACGAAAGGGAGAGTGCTCCATGAACTTTGCCGTGCTAGTGTTTCCCGGCTCGAACTGCGATATCGACTGCTACAAGGCGGTCGAGCAGACGATCGGGCAACCGGTAGACTATGTGTTCCATACGGCGACTGACCTGTCCCGATATGATGCGATCATCATCCCGGGAGGATTCTCTTACGGGGACTATCTGCGGAGCGGCGCGATCGCCAGGTTCGCACCGGTGATGAGCGAGGTGCAGAAGGCGGCCGAAGCTGGCAAGTATGTGATCGGCATCTGCAACGGCTTCCAGATCCTGCTCGAGAGCGGGCTGCTGCCCGGAGCGATGCGGCGCAACGAGTCGCTGAAGTTCCGCTGCCAGAGAGCCATGCTGCGCGTGGAGAACAACACGACGGCGTTCACCCGCGATTACGCGGTCGGCGAATTGATCGACATCCCGATCGCGCACGGCGAAGGCAATTACTACTGCGACGAGGAGACGCTGGCGAAGCTGAAGGCGGAGAACCGGATCGTGTTCCGCTATGCGGGAGAGAATCCGAACGGCTCCGTGGACGATATCGCGGGCATCTGCAACGAACAGGGCAATGTGGTCGGCATGATGCCGCATCCGGAGCGGGCGATCCACAAACTGCTCGGCTCGGAGGACGGCAAGAGGATGTTCACATCCGTACTAAACGCTTGGAGGGAGAAACATGGCGCAGCAAGTGTCCGCTAAGGAACCGACGGCGCAGCAGATCGCCGAACAGAAAATCTACAGGCAAATGGGCGTCACCGACGATGAGTACGCGTTGATCTGCGGTTTCCTCGGGCGGAAGCCGAATTATACGGAGATCGGCGTGTTCAGCGTCATGTGGTCAGAGCATTGCTCGTACAAGAACTCCAAGCCGGTGCTGCGCAAGTTCCCGACGAAGGGGCCGCGGGTGCTCGTGGGGCCCGGGGAAGGCGCGGGCGTCGTCGATATCGGCGACAATCTTGCGGTATGCTTCAAGATCGAAAGCCATAACCACCCATCGGCGATCGAGCCGTATCAGGGCGCGGCCACAGGTGTCGGCGGCATCATCCGCGACATCTTCTCGATGGGCGCGCGTCCGGTGGCGCTGCTCAACTCGCTGCGCTTCGGCAAGCTGACGAACGAGCGGGTGAAGTATCTGTTCGAGAACGTCGTGGCGGGCATCGCCGGGTACGGCAACTGCGTCGGCATCCCGACCGTTGGCGGCGAGGTGATGTTCGACGAGAGCTATGAGGGCAATCCGCTCGTCAACGCGATGTGCGTCGGCATCATCGAGCACGACAAGATCCAGAAGGGCGTCGCCCAGGGCATCGGCAACCCGGTGTTCTATGTCGGACCGGCAACCGGCCGCGACGGCATCCACGGCGCGACCTTCGCTTCGGAGGAGCTGACGGAGGAGTCGGAAGCGAAGCGTCCTGCCGTACAGGTCGGCGACCCGTTCATGGAGAAGCTCGTCATGGAGGCCTGCCTCGAGCTGATCAACGCGGGCATCGTCGTCGGCATCCAGGACATGGGCGCGGCCGGTCTCACCTGCTCCAGCTCGGAGATGGCGAGCAAGGCGGGCAACGGCATGGAGCTCAACCTCGACCTCGTGCCGCAGCGTGAGACGGGCATGACAGCGTATGAGATGATGCTGTCGGAGTCGCAGGAGCGCATGCTGTTCGTCGTCGAGCCGGACAAGGAAGAGCAGGCCAAGGCGATCTTCGAGCGCTGGGGTCTCCCCTGCGTGAAAGTCGGCCGCGTGACGGATGACGGCCGTCTCCGCCTGATCAAGGATGGCGAGGTCGTGGGCGACATCCCGGTGCGCGCGCTGGTCGACGAATGTCCGGTGTATCACAAGCCGTCGCGCATTCCGGAATACTATGTGAAGAACGCCTCGGTGGACACCACCCGCTATCCGGAGGTGGCCGACGTGCAGGATGCGCTGCTGAAGCTGCTCGCTTCCCCGTCGATCGCCAGCAAGGAGTGGGTGTACAGCCAGTACGACTACATGGTGCGCACGAGCACGGCGGTCTGGCCGGGCTCGGACGCGGCAGTCGTCATGGTGCCGGGCACGCGCAAGGCGATCGCCATGACGACGGACTGCAACGGCCGCTACGTGTACCTCGATCCGGAGGTCGGCGGCAAGATCGCGCTGGCGGAAGCGGCGCGCAACGTCGTCTGCTCCGGCGCGGAGCCGCTGGCGATCACGGACAATCTGAACTTCGGCAGCCCGGAGAAGCCGGAGGTGTTCTGGCAGCTGGAGAAGGCGGTCGACGGCATCAGCGAGGCTTGCGAGAAGTTCGGCACCCCGGTCATCGGCGGCAATGTCAGCTTGTATAACGAGAATTCGAAAGGCGCCATCTACCCGACGCCGGTCATCGGCATGGTCGGTCTGGTGCATGATCTTGATCATATTACGACGCAAGGCTTCAAGGCGGAAGGCGACGTCATCTTCCTGCTCGGCGAGACGAAGGCGGAGCTGGGCGGGAGCGAATTCCAGTATGTGATCCACGGCGTGACGGAAGGCCGCCCGCCGATGATCGACCTGGATGTGGAGAAGCGCATGCAGGACGCGGTGCTGGATGCGATCCAGTCGGGTCTGGTCGCGTCGGCGCATGACCTGTCCGACGGCGGATTGGCCGTTGCCCTGGCCGAAAGCTGCATCAGCGGCGGCCTCGGCGCTGAGGTGGAGATCGCGACGGAGCTGCGCGCGGACTTCGCGCTGTTCAGCGAGAGCCAGTCCCGCGTGATCCTCTCGGCCAAACCGGACAAGGCGGATGAACTGGAGCGGAAGGTGCGGGAAGCAGGCGTGCCGGTCACGAGGATCGGAACGGTAAGAGGAAACGATCTGAAGATCGGAGTGAACGGCCGCCAGGCGGTAGACGCTCCTGTCAAGCAGCTAGCCCAGGTCTGGAAGGATGCGATCCCATGTTTGATGAAGTGAACGGGTCCGGAGGGGGACGGGGGGCGGATCACGGCCGCGCCCTCTGGTCCGGGGATTACTACAATGAAGGCGTCGTGAACGATCATGACTTTTTCTTCGACAAGCTGCGCGAGGAGTGCGGCGTCTTCGGGGTGTTCGGTCATCCGGAAGCGGCCCATCTCGCCTATTACGGCCTTCACGCGCTGCAGCATCGCGGTCAGGAGAGCGCAGGCATCTGCGTCTCGGACGGTCGGGAGTTCCACTACCACCGCGATATGGGGCTGGTGAAGGAGATCTTCAACACCGAGATCATGAGCGGACTGCAAGGTGCGATGGGCATCGCGCATGTCCGCTATTCGACGTCGGGCGAGAGCAAGATCGTCAACGCCCAGCCGCTCGTATTCAAGTACCGCGAAGGAGATCTCGCGATCGCCACGAATGGCAACCTGGTGAATGCGGTGGAGCTGCGCAAACGCTTGGAGCGCCAGGGCTCGATCTTCCAGACGTCGAGTGACACGGAGGTCGTGGCGCATCTGATCGCCCGCTCGCAGCATGACGACATCGTGGATGCGGTGCGCGAGGCGCTGCAGCAGGTGGACGGCGCGTACGCCTTCCTGTTCATGACGCGCGACAAGCTGATCGCGGCCAATGATCCGCACGGGCTGAGACCATTTGTGCTGGGCAAGCTGGGAGATGCCTATGTATTCGCTTCCGAGACGTGCGCTTTTGACGCGATCGGGGCGCAGCATGTGCGCGACATCGAGCCGGGCGAGCTGCTCGTGCTGGAGCTCGGCAAGCCGGAGCTGCGTTCCGAACGGTTCGCCGCCGAGAAGCGGCGGGCGGTGTGCGCGATGGAGTATATCTACTTTGCAAGGCCGGATTCGGATATCGACTCGGTGAACATCCATTCGGCGCGCAAGCGGATGGGCAGGCAGCTGGCGATAGAAGCGTTCATCGACGCGGATGTGGTGACCGGCGTTCCGGATTCCAGCATCTCGGCGGCCATCGGCTACGCGGAGCAGACGGGCATCCCGTATGAGCTCGGGCTGATCAAGAACCGCTATATGGGGCGGACGTTCATCCAGCCGAGCCAGGCGCTGCGCGAGCAGGGCGTGAAGATGAAGCTGAGCGCCGTGCGCAAGGTCGTCGAAGGCAAGCGCGTCGTGATGATCGACGACTCGATCGTGCGCGGCACAACCTCGCTGCGCATCGTCAACCTGCTGCGCGAGGCGGGAGCGAAGGAAGTGCATGTGCGCATCTCCTCGCCGCCGTTCATGAACCCGTGCTTCTACGGGATCGACACGCCGGACCGCAAGGAGCTGATCGCGGCGCAGAAGTCGGTGGAGGAGATCCGCCAGGCGATCAATGCCGATTCGCTGCATTTTCTGAGCCATGAAGGGCTGCTGGCGGCGATCGGGCGCGGCGACGGGCAGGAGTTCAACCGCGGCATGTGCACCGCCTGCTTCGACAATCGCTATCCGACCGAGCTGTACGGGCATCGCTCCCTCGTCTCGGAAGATGTCGAGATCATCTCGGATAAGTCACCCAAGCTGGAGCTTCGCACGGAGCAATCGGCCTTTGTGAAGGCCTGAGGCGGTATGTGTTTGACCAGATGGATGCGTGAACAGGGCTGTGGCGTGTAACGGACTCAGATGACACGACTTTGGCGATTTTAGCGCCTTCTGAAATTCCAATGGACAGTGGAGACAGATGGGCCGATTTTCGTGTGAAATGACCAGATCGGCTGCCAATAACGTCCGCGTGTCCGTCAGAGATCAGAACGGCTCCGAATCAGGTGATGAGTGTCGCTTGTGTCCGTTAGAGCAGGCAGCCTTCAACAAATACATGACCTTAATGTCAAGGAGAGGGATCACCAATGTCCGACGCGTATAAACAGGCCGGAGTCGATATTGCCGCCGGCAACGAAGCGGTAGAGCGGATGAAGAAACATGTGAAGCGGACGTTCCGGCCGGAGGTGCTGACCGGTCTCGGCGGCTTCGGGGCCTTGTTCGGCCTGGATGCGAAGCGCTATGAAGAGCCGGTTCTGGTGTCCGGAACGGACGGCGTGGGCACGAAGCTGATGCTGGCGTTCATGATGGACAGGCACGATACGATCGGCATCGATGCGGTCGCCATGTGCGTCAATGACATCGTCGTGCAGGGGGCGGAGCCGCTGTTCTTCCTCGACTATCTGGCATGCGGCAAGGTGGTGCCGGAGAAGATCGAGGCGATCGTCGCCGGCATCGCCGAGGGTTGCGCGCAGGCAGGCTGCGCGCTGATCGGCGGGGAGACGGCGGAGATGCCGGGCATGTACGGCGCGGACGAATATGACATCGCCGGCTTCGCGGTTGGCGTCGTCGACAGGAAGGATCTGATCGACGGCAGCCGCATCCGGCCAGGCGATGCGGTGATCGGCCTCGCTTCGAGCGGCGTGCACAGCAACGGCTATTCGCTGGTGCGGAAGCTGTTGCTGGAGCAACACGGCTACCAGCTCACCGACGTGGTGCCGGGCCTGTCGGAGGACGGGCGGACGCTGGGGGAGGTGTTGCTTACGCCGACGAAGATCTACGTGAAGCCGGTGCTGGCCCTGAGGGAGCGCGTCGAGCTGAAGGGGCTGTCGCACATCACCGGAGGAGGCTTCATCGAGAACATCCCGCGCGTGCTCCCGGGCGATGTGGATGTGGAGATCGAGTATGGCTCCTGGCCGATCCTCCCGATCTTCAGGCATCTGCAGGAGCTGGGAACGATCAGCAATCGCGACATGTTCACGACGTTTAACATGGGCATCGGCATGGTCATGATCGTGCCTGCGGAGCAGGCTGACGAGACGCTGGCCGCAGCGCGCGAGCTTGGCGAAACGGCATATCGCATCGGCACGGTCGTGCCGGGCAGCCGCAAAGTGACGTTCAAGGGAGCGGATGTATAGTGAAGCGCACAGATCAGGAGATCCATGCGACGGGTCGCTCCCCCGATGCGTCGGAGGCCTATGAGGAGTTGGATATAGACGAAACGGCTGAGCCTTCGGAGCATTCGCTTGACGCATCCGCCTATGCCCAGCCGCGCAAGTTCCGCATCGCCGTATTCGCCTCCGGCAGCGGCTCGAATTTCCAGGCGATCGTGGATGCGGTCAAACGGCGCGAGCTGGATGTCGAGGTGGCGCTGCTCGTCTGCGACAAGCCGCAGGCGAAGGTGGTGCAACGCGCGTATGCCGCCGGGGTGGCGGCCTTTACCTTCCGCCCGAAGGAATATGCTTCACGGGAAGACTATGAGGCCGAGATCCTGCGCGTGCTGGAGGAGCAAGAGATCGATCTGGTCGTGCTGGCCGGCTATATGCGGCTCATCACCCGCGTGCTGCTGGGGCCGTATGAAGGGCGCATCATCAACATCCATCCTGCGCTGCTTCCGGCGTTTCCCGGCGTGGACGGGATCGGAGATGCCTTCCGCTATGGCGTGAAGGTGACGGGCGTGACGGTGCATTACGTCGATGACGGGATGGATACGGGACCGATCATCGCCCAGGAGCCGGTCAGGATCGAGCCGGACGATACGCTGGAGACGCTCGCGGCGAAGATCCATGCGGTGGAGCACCGGTTGTATCCCCAGGTCATTCGCCAGATCAGCGAAGGTCGGGTGCGGCTCGAGGGACGTCGCGTGGTGTTTGAGTGATCGGCGAAGGCAGTGACTAACTCATTACAGTTAAGGAGGAAATTCATCCGTGGCAATCAAAAGAGCGTTAATCAGCGTGTCCGACAAGACCGGGATCGTGGAGTTCGCATCGGCACTCGCCAGGGCGGGCGTGGAGATCATCTCGACGGGCGGCACGAAGAGCCTGCTGGAGAAGAGCGGCGTGCCGGTCATCGGCATCAGTGAGGTAACCGGCTTCCCGGAGATACTCGACGGCCGAGTCAAGACGCTGCACCCGGCTGTGCACAGCGGCCTGCTGGCGATCCGCGACAGCGAGGCGCATCAGCAGCAGATGAAGGAACTGGGGCTGGACTACATCGATCTGGTGGTCGTGAATCTGTATCCATTCGCGGCCACGATCAGGAAGCCCGACGTGTCGTATGAGGAAGCGATCGAGAACATCGATATCGGCGGACCGACGATGCTGCGTTCGGCGGCGAAGAACCACGCGTTCGTGACGGTGGTGGTCGATGCGGCGGACTATGGCGAGGTGCTGGAGCAGATCCAGGCGAACGGGGACACCACCCTGGAGACGCGCAAACGCCTCGCGGCCAAGGTGTTCCGCCATACGGCCGCGTATGATGCGCTGATCTCGGATTATCTGACCAGGCTGAACGGCGAGCTGTTCCCTGAGACCTATACCGTTACCTATGAGAAGGTGCAGGAGCTTCGCTACGGCGAGAATCCGCACCAGAAGGCGGCGTTCTACCGCAAGCCGCTCGCCGGCGAAGGCAATATCACGACCGCCGAGCAGCTGCACGGCAAGGAGCTGTCGTACAACAACATCAACGACGCCAATGCGGCGCTGCAGATCGTGAAGGAATTCAGCGAGCCGGCGGTTGTGGCGGTGAAACATATGAATCCGTGCGGCGTCGGCATCGGCAGCACGATCGAGGAAGCTTACCGCAAGGCTTACGAAGCGGACCCGACGTCGATCTTCGGCGGCATCGTCGCGGCGAATCGGGAGATCGACGGCGCGACGGCAAGGCTCTTGCATGAGATCTTCCTGGAGATCGTGCTGGCGCCGGGCTTCACGCCGGAGGCGCTGGAGATCCTGACGAAGAAGAAGAATATCCGTCTGCTCCGCCTGGGAGATGCCTTCGCAGCGGCGGATCGGCCGGCGGCAAGCTATCACAACATCACGTCCGTCGAAGGCGGCATGCTGGTGCAGGACAACGACGCGCTGCAGCTGGACCGGTCCACGCTGAAGGTGGTCACGGAGCGCGCTCCTACCGAAGAGGAGTTGCGGCAGCTGCTGTTCGGCTGGAAGGTTGTGAAGCACGTGAAGTCCAACGCGATCGTGCTGGCCAAGGACAACATGACCATCGGCGTGGGCGCAGGCCAGATGAACCGCGTCGGCGCGGCGCGCATCGCGATCGAGCAGGCCGGCGAGAAGGCGAAGGGCAGCGTGCTGGCGTCGGATGCCTTCTTCCCGATGGGCGACACCGTGGAGCTGGCGGCGCAGGCGGGCATCACCGCGATCATCCAGCCGGGCGGATCGATCAAGGACGAGGAGTCGATCGCCGCGGCGAACAAGTGCGGCATCGCGATGGTGTTCACCGGCATCCGTCACTTCAAGCACTGACAGGCGGGAAGCCTGGCTGGACCAGGCGGCGGACGGGGGCTCATGGCCGGATGGTGTCAGGACCCCGCCCTTGCCTGCAGTTGCTGGATGAATCCGGCTCCAGCGTGGGACTCGTATCGTGCGCCTCACGTTGAGCAGCGTATAGGAACTCGCACACAGAGCAGGAGGGTATAAGGTGCGGATATTAATCGTTGGCAGCGGCGGACGCGAGCATGCGATCGCCTGGGCGCTCAGCAAGAGCGACAAGGTGGAGCGGCTCTACTGTGCGCCGGGCAATGCAGGCATCGCTGAGCTGGCGGAGTGCGTGCCGATCAGCGAGGATCAGTTCGAGCCATTGACGAAGTTCGCGAAGGAGCAGGAGATCGATCTGGTCGTGGTCGGACCGGAGGCTCCGCTGTTCGCCGGACTCGTCGATGTGCTGGAAGAGGCAGGGCTGAAGGCCTTCGGCCCGCGCAGGAACGCGGCGATCATCGAAGGCAGCAAGGTGTTCACGAAGCAATTGATGAGAAAATACAACATCCCCACGGCGGCATACGAATCCTTCGACAACTATGAGGAGGCGCTCGCCTACCTGCGCAAGCAGCGGGCGCCGATCGTCGTCAAGGCGGACGGGCTCGCGGCCGGCAAGGGCGTGACGGTGGCCGCGACGCTGGAAGAGGCGGAGCGGGCGCTGCGCGAGATCATGGTCGACAAGGTATTCGGCGAAGCTGGCGCGCAGGTGGTCATCGAGGAGTTCCTGAGCGGCCAGGAGATGTCGATCCTTGCCTTCGTCGACGGCGAAACGGTTCGTCCGATGGTGCCTTCGCAGGATCACAAGCCGGTATATGATGGCGACAAGGGGCCCAACACCGGCGGCATGGGCACATATTCACCGGTGCCGCATATCCCGCAGTCCGTCGTCGATGAGGCGATCGGGACGATCCTCATTCCCGCCGCCAGGGCGATGGTGCGGGAGGGAAGGCCGTTCCGCGGCGTTCTGTACGCCGGCCTGATGATCACCGAACAAGGTCCGAAGACGGTGGAATTCAACTGCCGTTTCGGCGATCCGGAGACCCAGGTCGTCCTGCCACGCCTCAAGACCGATCTGACGGACATCTTCATGGCGACGGTAAACGGCAAGCTGCAGGAGATCGAGATCGAATGGAGCGACGAGGCGGCGGTGTGCGTCGTGCTGGCCTCCGGCGGCTATCCGGGACCGTATGAGAAGGGCAAGCCGATCACCGGCCTCGATCAGGTTGAGCAATCGGTCGTCTTCCATGCCGGGACGAAGCTGGCGGACGGCCGGATCGTGACCAACGGCGGCCGCCTGCTCGGCGTAACCGCGCTGGGCAAGGATATCGCGGAAGCCCGCGCCAAGGCGTATGCGGACATCGCGAAGATTCGATACGAAGGCAAGCATTACCGCACGGACATCGCGCTCAAGGCGTTAAGGGCGCTGGAGCAGTGACTCCTGTTCGACTGGCCGGGCGAGCGTCACATGCACAAATATTCGGGTCAGCAGAGGATTCCGGTTCTCTTTTGTCAGAAATGTGGTATGATTTCAATAGGGTCGTTCTGTCCAGCAAGCTGGAAAACGATGAACAAAAAGACAAAAGGACGGTGTTTTCAAGAGTGAATTACGAGCAAACCCAATCCACATACGTGGATGCGGAGCAAGGGACGCAGACCGGTTCATTTCAACGGCTGATGCGCACATTCACGATCGCAGTCCTCGTCTGCTTCATCGGCACGTTCTTCGGTATGATGGTGCCGCCGGCATTTTTCCTGCCGCTCGCCGTCATCCAGCTGATCATGATGATCGCGGCGCTGGTCATCCAATGGCGGGGCAAGGCGATCGGCTACCCGTTCGTATTCAGCTTCGTCTTCCTGACCGGGGTTGTCCTGTATCCGGCAGTGGCTTACTACACCTTCCTCGGCGGCGCGATCGTCACCCAGGCCTTCCTGCTGACGGTCATCATCTTCGGCGCGCTGACGCTGTACGCGTATTATTCGAAGCGGGACTTCAGCTTCCTCGGAAGCATGCTGATGGTCGGGCTGCTGGTGCTGATCGGAGCGGGACTGATCTCCCTCTTCACGGGCGGCATGGGAGGCACGCTCAATCTGGTCATCACGGTGCTGGGTGTGCTGATCTTCTCCGGCTTCGTGCTGTATGATGTGTCCCAGTACAAACACGGCGTCGAGGAACGGATGATGCCGCTGGCCGTGCTCAGCATGTTCCTGTCGTTCATCAACCTGTTCCTGTACATCCTTCGCTTCCTGGCGATTTTCCTGGATGAGTAGCATATCGCTGCATCGGATCGGATCACGTTCGCGTGGTCCGATTTTTTGTTGAGCATGTTCGCATGATCCTGGTTGAGAATGATGAATGGTCGTCGGATTCCTGAAATGGCAATCATCCGTGCAACCTTCCGATAACTGGAATCGTCAATGAGGATGAGTTCCATACAGAAAATCAAGGGGGATGGACGATGATGCATGGGAGAGACAAGAGAGTCAAGAAGCTGGCGAAGGTGCTCCTCGCCGCTGTACTCGGCCTGGTGCTGATTGTCGCGGGCTGCAGCTCGGACAGCAGCAAATCCTCGGATACGGCCGCCTATAGCGGAGGCTCGAAAAGCTCGCCGGGATCGACTGCATCCAACCAAATGAACACTGCGGATTCAGGGGCCGGTACGGGCTTCGATCCGACGGCGGCGTCGGCCAACCGGATGGTCGTCTATAACGCCTACGTGACCATCGAGGTGAAGGACTTCGCGGCGGCGCAGGCGGAGATCCGCAACCTGGTGCAACTGTCCGGGGGGTATCTGCTGGAATTCAGCGAGAACCGCAGGGAGGATGGGACGAACGGCTCATTGGTCATCAAGGTGCCGTCCAGCGGGTTCATGAACTTCCTCGAGCGGCTCGAGGAGCTTGCTCCGGACAACTTCAGGAGCCACATCAGCGGCGAGGATGTGACGGAGGAATACGTGGACCTGGATGCCAGACTTCAGGCGCTGGAGGTGGCCGAGGGCCGGCTGCTGGCCTTTATGGAGAAGTCAACAACGGCCGGCGAACTGGTGGAGTTCTCGCGCGAGCTGAGCAATGTCCAGCAGGAGATCGAGCGGATCAAGGGGCGGATGCGGTATCTCGAGCAGAACGTTGCGTATTCGACGATCGAGGTGCGCATCAACGAGCAGGAGGATGGCATCAGCCGAATTCAGGGCAAGAGGGTGCCGTTCGTCGAGAGGCTGTCTGATTCCTTCTACGCGGTGATGATCGGAATATCGAATTTCCTGCAGGATCTGGTGATCTTCGTTATCACGGCGATCCCGGTCGTCGTGCTCATCGGCGTCTTCGCCTTGCCGTTCTTCCTGCTCTGGCGTCGATACCGCAAGAAGAAGCGTAAGGATGAGGAGGAATGGGCCGCTCGCCTGCAGACGCCGCGGTCCGCGCAAGAGCAGAACGCCCAGGTCGGTCAATCGGACGATCATTCGGACGATCACACGGCCAGCAGGGCAACCGGCGAACAAGCCGATCCGCAAGATGAGCGGAACCGCAGCGACGACAAGGAATAACGTTGCCAAGTGCAGCCCGCGTGTGAAGCGCGGGCTTTAAAATTCCGGACGGCCGCGATAAGCTCGAAACGCCCCCTGGGATAATGTTTCGACAGTCTTGCCGCAAATAAGTAAAAAAACCTGAAGGCCGGGAAGGAAAAACCGTAGGCCAGGGAGAAGATAGTACGCTGGGAATGCTTTTCCATATACCAGTCTGTCATACCAAACGATGAGGTGAGTCGGAACGTGAAGAGGAAACGCAGATGGACCAAGGCCTGGCTGGTGATCCTGGCCGCCATAGTCGCGCTTGCGGGATGCGGCGGACCGGCAGAGGACCCTGAACCGGAGCCGATGCCTGAACCGGAGCCCCAGGTGGTGCAAACGCCTGTCGAACCCGAACCGGAGCCCGAGCCGGAGCCTGTCTATCCGTATGTGTATCCGCTCACCGGAATCGGCACCGAGGAGCTCCTGGAGGAACGTCCGCTCCTCATGTTGATCGAGAATCACAGGGACGCTCGTCCGCAGAGCGGTCTGATCGATGCGGATATCGTCTATGAGATACTCGCGGAGGGAGAGATCACGAGGTTCGCGGCTGTCTTCCACAGCGAGAAGCCGGAGGTGATCGGCCCGATCCGCAGCTTGCGTCCCTATTACGCACAGATCGGCGAGGCGGTCGATGCGCTGATCGTGCATGCGGGTTACAGCCCCGCTGCGCTGGAATATGTCCAGAAGAAAAAGCTGGACCATTTCGACGAGATCTACAATGCCGGCGCGTATTTCTGGCGAAGCAAGGAGCGCAAGGCGCCGCATAATCTGTATACCAGCACCGAGCTGATCCGCAAGGGCATGGGGGACAAGAAGGTGCGCAGCGAGTGGCATGCGCCCGCGGCGATTCCGTTCGCCGCGAAGGATGCGGTGATCACCGGTGAAACGGCCGAAACCGTGCTCGTGGAATATTACGTCGGCTACAAGGTGGAGTACGTGTACGACGCCGGGAAAGGCACCTTCCTGCGCCATATGGCCGGCTCCCCGCACCTGGACAAGGAGTCCGGCGAGCAGATCGAGGCGGCGAATGTCATGATCATCAAGACCTCGCACCGTGTGCTCGATGATGTCGGGCGCCGCGAAGTGAACATATATGGACCGGGCGAAGGCTGGCTTGTCCAACAGGGCAAGGCGCGCGAGATCGAATGGAAGCTGGTGGACGGCCTCATCCGCCCATACATCAACGGAGAGGAAGTGGCCCTTGTGCCAGGCAAAACATGGGTTCAGGTCATCTCCCCCAACCTCAAGGTCACGTTCTCCGCGAAGGAAGGTGAGAGCAGCACGGCATCGTGATGAACAGCCGCGATCGTACCTGGGGGTTGATGGCATGCCTTGATGCCCCTTCCCCCTCGGCACAATCGCTCATTCCCTTCAGCGTCTGCGCGTCCTGCCGCGCGATCTGGCGGAGGTTCCGCCGGATCGGCCTGTTCTTCCTGTCTTGCCCTGCGCGCTCCTCGGGCGGCGTCTGCTTCCGCTCCTGCGCGTGCTGGCCGAGGCGGATTGGCTAACCGCCGCACCAGGATTTCTCTTGAGAAGCAGTCCGAGCATCGGGGTAATCTGTTGCACCGTTGACATCAGCTTCTGGATCTTGCCGACTGTGGCCAGTATGCCATCGATCCCGCCCATTCGATTGACGAAGCCCTGGAGCTCGCCGAGCATCTGTCCGGCCCTGCCTCCGCCGAATAAACCGCCGCTGCCGCCGCCACCCTGGCTGACCGGCGCTGCCGGCTGTTGATAGAACTCCGGATACGGCATATGAATGTCGACGGGCGGATATCCATACGGAGGGTAACCCTGGACCGGCAGCTGGCTGTCCTGTTGATGAAGGCGCGGATGATGGTGTTGCGGATGGGATTGATATTGATATTGATTCACAGCTACTCACGATCCTTTGTGATAAGATAGGAATCTGTACGTTTTCCCTATACTGTATGTGGCAAGAGCCTTGTATGTATGGACGAATGTCCCGAATTTCGCGATTCGGGTGATTTGGGCTGGGCAACAGGTTTTGGCGCGTGACCATTTTAGTGTTTGATATCTTTACAGGAGTAAAGTAAAATAGTCTGTAGGGGTGAACGCAGGTGCAACTGAAAAAGTTAAATGACAGGACGATCAATCAGCTGTTTGAGGCGATTTTATCGCTGGAGACGATTGAAGAGTGTTATCAGTTCTTCGACGATCTGTGTACCGTGAATGAGATCGAGTCGTTGTCGCAGCGTCTGGAGGTTGCTCGCATGCTCGGCAAAGGCTGCACGTATAACCAGATCGAGCAGGAAACCGGCGCAAGCACCGCTACGATATCACGTGTCAAGCGTTGTCTCAACTACGGGAATGACGGCTATCGCATGGCGCTGGAGCGCATCAAGAAGCTGTAGTCCGTGCCTGGGCAACGTTGCCTGGACAGGAGAGACGATCATCAGGCAACACAGCTTGATCTTGCCGGACAGTTACTTGCATCGACAGAGATGCGGATAAACGGAAGCAACAGAACATTCACATATGGAACAAAGGTGACGGACCCTATGGTGTCCGTTATTTTTGCTTGAGCTGTGTCATTCCCGCGGGCTCCAGGTCAGCCGGTGATCGGCAGCCGTGTGGATGCGCAGCCGTTGAAGAATCGCCAGAGCGGGCGCCCGGGAGGTGCGGATATGAATCAGGATGCGCAGGGAGCGGTGAAGCGGAGGTTCGGCGTGCTTGTGATCAGTCACGGCTCGCGCGAGGAGACATGGGTGCGGCTGGTCGATGAGGCGGTGGCGGAAGCGCGCCTGCCGGAAGGGCTGCCTGTATACTCTTCCTATCTCGAGATCGTGGAAGGGCGACTGATCCAGGACGGCATCGATCATCTGGAGGCGGAAGGCGTCACGGACATCATCGTCGTGCCGCTGTTCGCTTCCTCGGGAAGCGTGCATATCGATGAGATCCGCTATGCGCTGGGACTCCAGGATGAACCGACCCTGCAGACGGATCTTGGGCGCATGCGGATTCGGGCCCGGGTGCACTGGACCGGCGTGATGGATGACCATCCTCTGATCGTGGAGGCGCTGCATGACAAGCTGCGCGCCCTGTCGGTCGATCCTAGGCAGGAGACGCTGATCGTCGTGGGCCACGGAGCGAGGGAACCCGGGTTCCGCGACAGGTGGCGTGCGGTGCTCGAGAGCCTGGCGCACAAGCTGCAGGAGAGAGGCGGATTCCGGGCGGCCGAGGCCGCGCTTCTCGCGCCTGATGAGACCCGGCAGGCGATGGATCGCCTCGTCAGCGACCATCCGGACTGCACGGTGCTGCTCGTGCCGTTCTTTGTCAGCGAGGGGTACTTTACGCGCACGGTCATCCCTTCGCGCTTCGCAGGCTATGCGTATCGATACAGCGGCGAGACGTTGCTGCCTCATCCTGGCGTCGCACGATGGATCGAAGAGCAGGTCAGGGCCGTTTGGCATCCATGATGAAGTTTTGCGGATCGATTTGGATTGTGCGCACGGAATGTGACATAATGATTAGAGTAGCATGCAGAAGTTCAACTAGGATACGGTGGTGCTTTGGATATGGTCAGACGCGCCAGATTGATTTATAACCCCAGTTCGGGGCGCGAGGAGATGCGCAGGAGGCTGCCGGATATACTCGATCGTCTGGAGCGAGGCGGCCTGGAGACATCCTGCCACGAGACGAAAGGGCTGAAGGATGCGACATGGGCCGCCGAGGAAGCGATCCGCAGAGGATTCGATATCGTGATCGCGGCCGGCGGCGACGGCACGATCTACGAGGTCGTGAACGGGCTGGCGGAGCGGGAGAACCGTCCGAAGCTTGGCATCCTGCCGGTGGGTACGACGAACGACTTCGCCCGCGCGCTTGGCATCCCCCGGCATTGGGAGCAGGCTGTGGACATCATCCTCGGTCAGCAGACGATGGAGATCGATCTCGGACGATGCGAGCTTAAGAACGAGACGAAATATTTCATCAATATCGCAGGGGGCGGATCGTTGACGGAGCTGACCTATGAGGTGCCGAGCAAGCTGAAGACGATGCTGGGTCAGCTCGCCTATTACATGAAAGGCATCGAGAAGCTCGCCTGGCTGAGGCCGATCCAGATCGAGATGCGGGCCGATGATTGCTATGTGAACGAGGAGATCATGATGTTCCTTCTCGCCAACAGCTGCTCCGTCGCCGGGTTCGAGAAGCTGGCTCCGGAGGCCAGCCTGCATGACGGGAAGCTGGACCTGATCGTGCTCAGGAAGTGCAATCTCGCCGATTTTATCCGGCTCGCATCGATGGCGTTGCGCGGCGAGCATCTGAACGATCCGCTGGTGCGCTATTATCGGGTCGATGACCTGACCGTCACCTCCAGCGATCATGTGCAGCTGAATCTGGACGGCGAGCTGGGAGGAGAGCTGCCCAGCCGCTTCAGCGTGCTGCCGAAGCATCTGGAGATCTTCGTGGATTCGCAGGCGGTGAAGGAGCCGATCGCCGCTGCCATCGTCGACGAGCATCGACGTTAAGGGCAGATCGGACGGGCGCATGGGCTCATTGCTCCCGTTGTCACCAACGGGCTGTTACATCCATGTCGGACTGATACGGTATTGTCGGGATATGAGCGACGCCATCCTTCACATGCGGCCGCTGACGGGCGTTGCCGCCTGGTCCGGAACGAAAGGCCGACTCGCAAGGCGCGGAATGGGATTCCGCGTCTTTTTGCATATGTTCTATCTTGTGCATCGTTTCGTCGAATTGGCATTGAATTGGAAGTGATGAGAGGGTAAATTAAAGGTAAAGGAGGTTATTTTCAGGATGGAAATGGTAATAAATGACAGTTTGGTTCCTGATATTGGCTATCTGATCTTTCGCAAATGCACGCCAGCCTGGGAGATCGCTGAAAATGAGATCTCGTTCTATGATATTACCTATGTCATAGAAGGTAGAGGAGTCTATACGATCAATGGCGTCACCTACGAGGTGAAGAAGGGCGACCTGCTCTGCATTCCCACCGGGAGCATCCGCAAGGCTCACTGCATCGTGGACGATCTGATGCATCTCTACTCGGCCAATTTCAAGCTCTATGACATCAGCGGACAGATGAATGTCAGCCTGCCCCTGCCCCTGGTGTCCCATATCGGGATCAAGAGCGACCTCATCGCGCTGTTCCGCGAGCTGTCCGATGCCTGGGTGCGCAAGGAACCCGGCTATCTCATCAAGACGCGCGGCCTCTTGCTTGTCATCATTCACCGATTGATAGAGCTGATCCTCTTGAAAAAAGACCCCGTGAGCACCGACTATCGGGTGAAGAAGGTGATCAGCTACATCTCCGAAAACTACGCCAGCGAGATCACCGTGAAGGAACTGGCAGATATGGTGGGGCTGAATGCCGTATACTTTGGGGCGTTATTCAAGAAAGAAACCGGCATGCTGATCCATCAATATCTGGCGCATACCCGAATCAACCATGCGCAGGACATGCTGCAGAACGGCGAATGCAACGTCAGCGAAGCCGCAGAACGCTGTGGCTACAAGGATCTGTCGCACTTCCGCAAGCAGTTCAAGATGATCAAAGGCTACTCTCCCTCTCATTTTATCAAGAAGCAATCGGAGTAGAATAGAGCTTCATTCAATTTGAAAAATTATCTTTAATTTGTCTCTGTAAGCTAAATTCCAACTATTGTCTGAGGTTACTGTCGATGCTATCTTTAGCTTAGATAATGACAACGCTTGCATTGGAGCAAATGTAAAAATTAAGTCTGATAGCCTGCAAGCAGGAGATCCGTCCCGGAACGCTTCAGGGACAAGAGGAATCAGACTGACAGAAGGCGGTACATATATGTCGAATTCAAAAGTAAGCAAAACGCTGAGCTATTTCAAACGTTACTGGATTCTCTATGTGATGCTGCTTCTTCCGGTTGCCTTCTTTATCATTTTCCGTTATATTCCGATGGGCTATATCCAGATCGCATTCAAGAACTACAGCATCGTCAAGAGCCCCTGGGAGATGGAATGGGCGGACAACCACGGCTTCCAATACTTTATACAGGCCTTTTCCAACCGGGATTTTCTGTATGCGATTCGCAACACGCTGATGCTGAACTTCCTGGATCTGCTGTTTGGATTCCCGGCGCCCATCATCCTTGCCCTGATCCTGAATGAACTCGCTTTCAAACGCTTCAAGCGATTCACCCAGACCGTTGTCTACCTGCCTCACTTTCTGTCCTGGATCATCATCTCCGGCATGGCGCTGCAGCTGTTCGCGCCGACGAACGGATTGATCAATATCATGTTGAACAGGATGGGCTTCCCGTCGATCCCCTTTCTGAATGACCCCGTGTACTGGGTCGTCATGTACGTCCTGCTCGGCATCTGGCAAAGTGTCGGCTGGAACACCATCATCTATCTGGCGGCGATCGCCGGCATCAACCCCGAGCTCTACGAGGCTGCCTCGGTGGATGGTGCGGGACGATTCCGCAAGATCTGGCATGTCACGCTGCCCGGACTTCGCCCGACGATCATCGTCCTGCTGATCCTGAGCCTGGGCCATATCCTGAGCAGCGAATTCGACCGGCCATACGCGCTCAGCAACAAGCTGGTCACCGAGGTTTCCAACGTCATCTCCATATTCGTGTACAACTACGGTATCCGCGGCTTGCAATTCTCACTCTCCACTGCTGTCGGCTTGTTCCAGTCCGTGGTATGCGTCATCTTCCTGTTCGCAGCCAACGCTCTGGCGAAGAAGACCGGCGAACGTGGCATATGGTAGGAGGGGCGATTCATGGTCAAGTCCAGAAGCACAAGAATTGGAGATTGGGTCATCGTATTCATCTGCGTCATCGCGATCCTCGTCTGTCTCCTGCCGGTGCTGAACATCGCGGCGCGCTCGCTCAGCACGGCGGAAGCGCTGATCCGGAACGAGGTGTTCCTCTGGCCGAAGGGGTTCAACTTCAGCGCCTACGAGACGGTGCTGAGCGATTCCAAATACACCTGGTCGCTCGCCTGGACAGCCATCCTGACCGTGATCTGCACGATCTGGTCGCTGTTCATGACGATCCTGTGTGCCTATCCGCTCATCTATGACAACCTGAAAGGCAAGAAATTCATCATCGCGCTGATCCTGTTCACCATGTATTTCAATGCGGGGACGATCCCGACCTACCTGCTGCTGAAAGAACTGCACCTGCTCAACAATCCGCTGGTCCTGATCATCCCGAACTGCATCAGCGTCTTCTATGTCATCATCCTGCGCAGCTTCCTGTATGGCATCCCGGAAAGTCTGCGCGAGTCCGCGGAGCTCGATGGAGCCGGGCCGCTCCGCATCCTGGTCAACGTTTATCTGCCGCTGTCCACTCCCGTGCTTGCCACGCTGGCCCTGTTCTACGCGGTGGGCCGCTGGAACGGCTTCACGGACGCGCTCCTGTATATGTCGGATCGGAAATACTACCCGATCCAGCTCCTGCTGTACAACATCCTGAACAGCATCAACAGCATCGAGGTCGCGACCCAGGAAGGGTTCACCACTCCGGGCCTGTCGGAGACGATCAAGTCCGCCACGGTCATGTTCGCGACGGTGCCGATCCTGATCGTCTATCCGTGGCTGCAGAGATACTTCATCTCCGGTGTTACTCTCGGGGCCGTGAAGGGCTAGTCACGAAGTGGAGGAGCCGGTTGCAGCCGAGGCATAGGATAAAAATTGGCTTAAGCCAATTTTTATAGATTAGTCCAAAAATGTTTACGAGGGGGAACGAACATGAGGCTTCGTAACATGTCGTCCATACTGACACTCATTCTTGCACTTGTGTTGGTCTTCACCGCATGTACATCGAACAACAACTCATCTTCAACAGGTCAGACACAAAGCGGCACATCATCCGGCAGCAACTCCGGATCAGGAGGCGGTTCCAGCGGCGGGGGTGACTCGGTCAGCGACGTGCTGGAAAAGTACGGGCTGGACGCCAATCTGAGATTCAAGGAGACGCGCAAGATCACCGTCGAGGTGTATGACCGCGGCAACGATGGCGGGACGCCGCCGGAGGACAACTTCTATACGGATTACATCAAGCAAGGCATGCTGCGCGACCATAATGTGGAGGTAACCTTCGTTCCAGTGCCGCGCTGGACGGAGACCGATGTCATCAACAACCTGCTGGCCGCAGGCGAGGCGCCGGACATCAGCGTGACCTATTCCTATCCGACGATTCAGACCTACGCCGGCATGGGCGGCGTGCTGGACCTGGCTCCTTATCTGGAGGAAATGAAGCCATACCTGACTGATCTGTGGGATCTGCTCACGGATACGAACATCTACTGGGACAGGGATCCGAAGACAGGCACCATCTGGGCCATCGAAGCGCGCCTGAACGTGCTGAACCGCATCAACACCTTCGTGCGCGAAGACTGGCTGAAGAAGCTGAACCTGAATCCGCCGACCACCTTGCAGGAATTTGAGAATATGCTGTACGCGTTCCGCGACAATGCGCAGCTGCTCCTCGGAGCTGACGCGGACAAGATGATCCCGTTCTCGATCAGCTTCGACGTGGGCTGGCGCGCCGACCATCTGACGACAGCCTTCGTGCCGAACGATATCACCGACAAGGATCTGTTCATCTACGGCTTCGACGATCGGCACCTGCTCTATCCGGGATACAAGGAAGGCATCCGGGTGCTCAACAAGTGGTACAATGATGGACTCATCTGGAAGGACTTCCCGCTGTACCCTGCCGGCGATCCGACCGAAGACAACCTGATGAAATCCGGCTATGTGGGCTCGTTTATGCATAACTGGGATTATCCGTACCGCAACGGCGACGACAGCATCCAAGCGAATCTGCAGCGTCTCGTCGGTCCCGATGCGGCCTACATCGCGGTCGAACCGTTCAAGAACGATGCGGGCGTCTACCGGAAGTTCCTGTCCGGCCCGATTGACCGCAAGGTGTTCTTCCCGTCCACGAACAAGGAACCGATCGCATCGCTGCTCTATCTGAACTGGATCACGAAGGTGGAGAACCGCATCTTCCTGCAATTCGGCGAGGAGGGCGTCACGCACGAGAAGATGCCTGACGGCTCGTACAAGACGCTGGCCACGACGGGCGAGAAGATCATGAACTCCCCGAACAACATCGACTATACGATCACTTACAACGGTCTGAATCTGGGCGATCCGGATCTGACGACCAAGTCGATCGCCAACGGCTATGCCGGTGTCGACAAGCGGTTTATCGAGATCGCGCATCAGATCACGACCCATGAAGGGCGGATCGGCAAGAATGCCGCCGTGGGCGAGATCAAGGCCGAGAGCGGTCAAGGCCAGGCGCTCAAGGAGAAGCGGGATACGTTCCTGAACCAGGCGGTCGTAGCGCCGGTGTCGGATTTCGACAGGGTATACGATGCAGGCATGGACGATTACCTCAGGTCCGGCGGTCAGGCGATCATCGATGAGCGCAAGGCGGCCTGGGAAGCGACCTACGGGGATAAAGTGATGCTGGATTAAGGCTGATCCGGCGTGCTGGAGGAGGCTGTCCATCAGTCAGTGCAACTGGCTGGGGATGGCCTCTTCTTTTTGGCTTGACGTCAGGATGGCCTGGCGTTGGGAAGGAGGTGGATACCTTATTGTGCAGCCCGGAAGAGATCCTGAGCCGGGGGAGATACCGCCGCCTTTATCATGGGTTACTGGTGATGCGTCTGCGTCATGAATGTTTATATGGAGAATATCTGGCTGGAGCAACGAAGTGTCGTCGTGGAAGGCTGTTTCATCGAACCGGTGGCTGACGGGGACGCGGGAGATGTCGGGGGCATGAGTGAGGGCGGCAGCATGGTTTTGCGAGAGTCCGCGGATTGAGGTATCATGATCATAGGGGTTAATCGTTCGTTAATGCTTCAGCAAATCTTGAGTGAAAGGAACATGTACGATGGCACAAACAGAATCTGTGAAACTGACTTCACTCTCCTCCAAAGGAGGCTGCGGCTGCAAGATCGGTCCGGCCGACCTGATGCAGGTGATTCGCATGCTGCCGCAGGCGACGCCGAATCCGGACCTGCTCGTCGGTCTGGAAACCAGCGACGACGCCGGCGTCTATCGGCTGAATGACGAGCTGGCGCTTGTGCAGACCGTTGATTTCTTCACGCCGATCGTGGATGATCCGTATGCCTTCGGGCAGATCGCCGCTGCCAATGCGATCAGCGACATATACGCCATGGGCGGCAAGCCGCTCACGGTCCTGAATATCGTGGCCTTCCCGATCTCCACGCTGGACAAGCAGATCCTGGCGGATATCCTGCGCGGCGCGGCCGACAAGGTGCAGGAGGCGGGCGCAACGCTGGTCGGCGGTCACTCCATCGATGACAAGGAGCCGAAGTTCGGCATGGCGGTGACCGGGCTCATCCATCCGGACAAGGTGAAGACCAACGCCGGGGCGAAGCCCGGAGACAGGCTGATCCTGACCAAGCCGATCGGCGTCGGCATCCTGACGACCTCGATCAAGAAGGATCAGCTGTCCGAGGAAGAGGTGCAACGCGTCACGAAGGTCATGGCGACCTTGAACAAGACGGCGGCGGAAGTGATGAGCCGCTATGACGTGCATGGCTGCACCGACGTCACGGGCTTCGGCCTGATGGGACATGCGTCCGAGATGGCGAAGGGCAGCAACGTCGGCCTGCGCATCAGGAAGGATCATGTCCCGGTGCTTCCGCGCGTGCGTGAATTGGCAGAGCAGGGCTTCGTGCCGGGCGGAACGAAGAACAATTTCAAACATGTCGAGCCGATCGTCACCTTCCCGGAATCGATGGATCAGATCGACCGCTGGATCCTGTGCGATGCGGTGACGTCGGGCGGGCTGCTCATCGCCGTAAGCGCGGAACAGGCCGATCGCATGCTGGCGGAGCTCGTGGAGCAAGGCGTCGAAGCGAGCCTCATCGGGGAAGTGGTGGCGGATCACCCGGGTCACATCGTCGTAGAATAACCAGGCTTCAGGCGCGAGGAGCGATAGCATTTGTTTCAGGACATCACCATAGAACAGCTGAGAGAACAGCAGAAGAACAAGCCATATGTCATGATCGACGTTCGTTCGCCGTCGGAGTACCGGGATGCGACGATACCGGGCAGCATCAACATCCCGCTGTTCGATGACCAGGAGCGGGCGGAGATCGGCACGCTGTACACGCGGACCAGCGTACAGGCCGCGAAGGAGAGGGGGCTCGAGATCGTCTCCGCGAAGCTGCCGGCGTTCATCCGCGAGTTCGCGAAGATCCCGGAGAGGAAGGTGGTCTTCTGCTGGCGCGGCGGCATGCGCAGCAGGACGACGGCCACGCTCCTCTCTCTGATGGACATCCACGTCTATCGACTGAGCGGGGGGTATCGGGCTTATCGCCGCTGGGTCGTCGAGACGCTGTCCGCATACGAGCTCAAGTCCAGAGTGGTCGTCCTGCACGGACATACCGGAACCGGCAAGACCGCGATCCTGAGAAGGCTGGAGGCCGAGGGTTATCCGGTGCTGGACCTGGAGAAGCTGGCGGGCCATCGCGGCTCCATCTTCGGCGGAGTGGGATTGCAAGCCCATAATCAGAAAACGTTCGAGGCGCTGCTCCTGGAGAGGCTGATCGAGCTTCAGGACTCGCCATATGTGGTGCTGGAGGCGGAGAGCAAGCGGATCGGCAAGGTGGTGCTGCCAGAATGGCTCATGCAGAAGAAGGAAGCGGGCCTGGCGATCCGCATAGAGGCACCGGTGGAAGCGAGGGTACGGCAGATCCTGGAGGACTATCCGACGGAAGACAAGAACGTCTACATCAAAGCCTTCAACGTCATCCGGGAACGCATCCACACGCCGATCGCCAAGGAAATAGCGGCCTGCCTGGAGGCGGAAGAGTACGAGCCGGCCGTTCGTCTGCTGCTGGAATACTACTATGATCCGAGATATTCTCACACCACGGAGCAGTATGTGCCGTCGCCGCAGATCAGCCTGAACGTTTCCGACCTGGATGATGCGGTCTCGCAGGTGCGGGCGGTGCTGGATGCGATCGCGGCGGGACAGGCATGACAGGGGTTTATCGCTGGTTGGTCTGGCGTTAACGGAACGTGGGAGACTGTCTATTCATTGTGAATAAACCCGCCATCCCTGCTTGCTGAATATCGCCAATTTTTGACCAATACCACCGTTTTTCTTAATATTTCTCCCAAATTCTCCTCCATGTTTCTTGGTATAATGAAGATAAGGAGCTATTCCTGTAATGAATTAATTTGCGGTTTGAAAAGAAAAAGCGCCTCCTGTATGCTGGGTCTCGAATGTTACGCACATTCACTGCCCTAATAA
>Ga0310833_100294_pt1 | contig 45000 bp, 38 predicted proteins | sample SM_ome_FD_201312 | JGI IMG/M metagenome (GOLD analysis project Ga0310833, IMG submission 201312) | Sorghum-adapted microbial communities enriched on stacked mutant (SM) sorghum from Joint BioEnergy Institute, Emeryville, California... ...
CCCGAGTATTGGAAGCGTATACACAACAAACATGAACGAATACCCGGCGAAGCCGATCAGGCTGCCAGCCAGGGCGGGAGCGGTCGCCTGACCGAGGTCACTGCCGACAAAGTAAGTGCTGACCGCCGCCCCGCGTCGCTCGGGGCCAACATGTTTGACCGCCTGGGCTTGCAGCGCGGGCTGCAACACGCCAACTCCGAGCGCCTTGATCACCGCTGCCAGCGCGAACATGACCATCGCATAGGCGGTGGAGATGGAAGCGAGCAGGATAAAGGAACCACCTATCGCGAACAAGGCCGGATAGAGAACGGCTGAGAGCCCATAGCGATCCGACAGCTTGCCCAGCCAGATCCGGGCGATCATGAGCGTGATGGCGCTGAGCGTAAAGTACCAACCGATATTGGACAGTTGAAATTGTGCACCATACAGCGCGATGTACGAGCTCTCAATTCCATTCAGCGATGCGATGGCGAAGGAGATGACGCTGACCAGCACAGCCTCCTTCACAAACAGATCGCCAGGCTTCAGGCGAAGCTTCTGCCTCAGCCTGGGCGCTGAGGACGCCGCTCTGCTGTCGGCGCCCCCTGACAACCGCATCAGCCCCAGGATCGGCAAGACGATGAAGGCTGCCGCCATCCGGAACATCCACTCGTATCCCAGCCATTGCGAGAGCGCCAGGCCAATGGCCGGACCGACCGCCATGGCGATCGTCTGCGTCACGCCGAAATACCCCATCCCCTCACTCAGCCGCGAAGGCGGGATGTAATCGACGATGAGCGCCATCGTCACGGTCGTCATCATGCAGAATCCGATGCCATGTACGATGCGCAGGATCATATAACCCGCATCGGATTCAACCATAGCATACATGGCCATGCACAGACTGTTCAAGACCAGGAAAAAGAGCAATAATTTCCTTCTGTCGAACGCATCTGTGATCCAGCCGCTAAACGGACGCATGAACATCGCTGCGAGGGGCATCGCGCCGATCACGACCCCTGCAACAGCGACGTTCATTCCTTCTTCCTGGAGATATAAAGCCAGTGTCGTAAAGATTATATAGAAGCTGACGTTGGTCAACACATTGACCCCGAACAGCAACAGATAGGCGCGGTTCCAGATGCGCGGCAAGCCTTGAGCTGTATCCATCGTCATCTTCTAGCTCTCCGATGGACGGACCACGCTCGCGCACCATCGCATCACATCCGGCAACACCTTACCCCAGAAGGCCCAATCATGCTCACCCGGAAGCGAATGCCATTCACCGACAACTCCCGTCTTCTCCGTCAGATGTCGGAATGTCTTGTACGCCGAATCATAGGCCGTATCCTCCGTGCCGCAGGTCATATAGAGCTTCGGCAGGGGGCCGCCCCGCTTCGCGGCTTCATCGGCCAGATGGATCATGTCGTGCTCTGTGCCGCGCAGCTCTTCCGCAACAGCCGTGCCGAACAGCTTCAGATGGATATCCTCCAGGAAGCTGCCGGGAGGCGGGTTGCCGAGATCCAGGAAGTCTCCGGCGGACAGGATCGCCATCCCCGCGTACAGGTCCGGACGCGTCAAGCCGAGTTTGCACGCGCCATGCCCTCCCATGGACAACCCTGCCACGACTTGCTGCGCAGGGTCCCGGCTGAGCGGCAGCATCGAACCCAGCACCTCCGGCAACTCCTGAGTGACCAGATCAAAATATCGTCCGAGGGGGCCATTCGCGTAGAAGCTGACGTCGGCGGACGGCATCACGACCGCCAGTCCATACTGTTCGGCATAGTGTTCCACCGCCGTGTTCCTCCACCATCCGCTGGAGTTATCGAACGCGCCATGAAGCAACCAGACGACAGGGAACGGCCCGGAGCCAGCGTTTCGTTCAGGTATGATCACCGCTACCTCTGTCTGCCTTGTCAACATTTTCGAATACATATCGATTTGCATGAATGCCATCGAGTCTCACCTCTTCTCAGGAATGGGCGGGCAGGATCGTCAAGGCAAAGTGCTGATGAACTTCGCTATATATTTGTCCCAGAAGTCCCACGTATGCGCGGCATGTTCCGTGTAGAATTCATAGCGATAGGGATTCCCCTCCAACGAAGTGAAGTGTCGGCGCAGGGCCAGCCCCACTTCGAAAGCATGATCCTCCGTGCCGACGGCATGAAAGATGCGAGGCAGCGGCTTCCCTTCCTCGATATTTCGCACCGACTGATGGAGAACATCATACTTCGTCCCTTTCAACTCGTCAGGATCATCGACACCCAGATGGATCTGCGGGAGGCTCGGTGCTCCCTCTCCGCCTGGCGGCGGCGGATACCCCTTGATCGTGCGCAGATGCTCCAGCGGGATGACGGAACTCGTGGACAGCACGCAGACTGCCGCATATCGCTCCGGATATAACATCGCCAGATGCAAGGCGCCTCCTCCGCCCATGGACAAACCGCCGATATAGGTGTGTTCACGCTTGTCGGAAGTCTTGGGGAAGAATCGCTTGATCGTCTGGGGCAGTTCCTCGGCGATATATTGACCATATGCCGGGCCGAGCTTCATATCGAGCCAACGGCTCGGCCCCGCAGCCGGAAGCACGACCGCGATCCCCTTCTCTTCCGCATAGCGCTGGATGCTCGTATGGGACATCCAGGACATGCTGTTGCCTCCACCGCCATGCAGCAGATACAGAACCGGAATATCCTGCGCCTCGACCGACTCGGGCATCAACACAACAAGACGGGTCTGCAGGTGCAAAGCCGAGGAATACGTGTACATATTGATGAAAGCCATTCGCACAACCCTCCTAACCTTTGATAGCGCCGATCATAACGCCTTGTGTGAAGTATTTCTGGATAAACGGATAGATCGTGAGGACAGGCAACGTGCTGACAATCACGGTGCAATATTTGATCAAGGATTTGTAGATGGATATCGCCGGGTTGGCGCCTGCCGACGTGATGCTCGTATTGCCGTCTATGAGAATCTCACGCAAGATGATCTGCAGCGGATACTTGGCGCGATCCGACAGATACAGGGATGCCGGAAACCATGAATTCCAGTGCATCACTGCGATGAACAGCACGATCACTGAGATGGAGGCCTTGGAGACCGGCACGATAATCCGGAGGAAGATCTGAAGATCATTGGCTCCATCGATCTTCGCCGACTCCTCCATCTCCGGAGGAATCCCCATAAAAGCCGTTCGCAGGATGATGAGATGGAACACATTGATGGCTGTAGGCAGGATCAGCGCCCATGCGGTGTTGTACAGGCCGAGCTTGTGGATCAGCATATAGTTCGGGATCATCCCGCCGTTGAACAGCATCGTAAAGGTGATGAGCAGCATCAGGACATTGCGCGGACGAAAATATCGCCTGGACAGCGTATAGGCGCCGATCGCCGTCATCGAGATCCCGACGAGTGTGCCGCCGACAACATAGATCAGCGTGTTAAGATAGCTGCGCCAGATCGCCGAATTTTTGAATACAATCTCGTATCCTTTAAGCGTAAACTCTCCAACGGGATACCACAGCAAGCCGCGGTGCGCGTTCAGTTCCACGGGAGACGAGAACGACGCCGACAAGGTATGCCACATGGGGGCCAGGCAGATCAGAGCGATGAGCGCAAGGAACAGATAGTTAAAGACAAGGAACAGCCGCCTGCCGATGCTTCGATCAAGCTGCATGCCATCCACCTCCCTAGAACAAATGGGTTTCCGAATACTTCTTGCTCACGTAGTTCGCGCCCAGGATGAGCAGCATGGCGATGACCGAGTTGAACAGACCAACCGCCGTACTGTAACCGTAATTCTGACTGAGGATCCCTTGCCGATAAATATAGGTGGAGATCACATCGGCCGTTTCGTAGATCGCGCTGTTGTAGAGAAGCAGGATCTTCTCGAAGTTGACGGAGAGCAGTTGGCCCATATTCAGGATGAACATGATGATGATCGTCGAAGAGATTCCCGGCAATGTGACATGCCAGCACTGTTTCCAATAACCTGCCCCATCCATCTTGGCCGCGTCGTACAGTTCCGGATCCACGCGTGTCAGCGCCGCCAGATAGATGATGCTGATATACCCCATGAATTGCCAGATATTCGTCGAGATGAAGATGGCGCGGAAATATTCCGGCACACTGAGCAGATTCACCGCCTTCCCCATGATCGGCGCGAGCGTCGTGGAGATGGGACCCGTGGATGACGTGAAGTCTCGGATCAGTCCGGCGATGATCGCCGTAGACAGGAAATACGGAAGATAGCTGATGGTCTGGACCGTTCGTTTAAACAGCCGATTCCTCACTTCGTTGAGCATGAGGGCGAAGATGATCGGCGCCGGAAAACCGAACGCCAATTCCATCAAGCTCAGCACGATCGTATTGCGGGTGACTCTCCAGAAATTGGGGCTCGTGAAGAAATCGACGAAATGCTGAAATCCGACCCACTCACTGCCGAAAAATCCCTTGCTCGGTTTAAAGTCCTGGAAAGCCATGATCAGACCGGCCATTGGCAAATAACTGAAGATGAGAAAATAAACGACCACTGGCAGCGTCAGCCAGTAGATCATCTTATGGCGCTTGTAATTGGCGATGAGTTGACGCATGTTGATAACCCCTTGCTCTAAATAGTGGACCAAGAGCTGCAATACACGCGGATTGCAGCTCCCGGTCCCTTTCCTGCCGTCAGCGTGAATTGTAACGGTCCAGAGCCTTTTGGTATACCGAGATGACTTCTTCTATCCCCATGTCATAGATTTTCTGCACGAACGCATCATACCCGTCGAACGACTCCAGCCCCATGATGTACTTGACTTGCATCTCCTCCACGTAGTCGATGATGCCGGGCATGATGGAGGCGTATACCTTGTTTTCCTCATCGGACAACGTGAGCGAGGAGCTGATCAGGTACGCATTGTCATTGATTTTGTTGTTCTCTTCCACCCATCTCAGCAATTGCTCGTTGCCGATCGACCGGTCCTTGTAGTTGACCATCGGATAATCCGCCACGTACATCATCATATCGACTGGCGCGAACCCGTCCGGATTGTTGAAGACTTTGTCGTTGAAGGCATAGCTTCCGTCTGCGCGTTGTTCATAGTAGCTCGGATCAGGTCCGAAGTTGCTTGCCAGGATCACATCAGGTGAGTAATAGAGATCGAGCCATTGCAAGGCGAGATCCAGCTTGTCGGTTTTGGAACTGATCTGCGCCCCCGCGAACACCGGTGAAGCCGGCGGGCCGATATGGATCTTGTCGCCTTTGTTCACGACCGGATGCGGCGCCGATACAAATTCCATCGACGGATCCGGAGCGATCTGACGGGCGACGTCCGCGAGCGACAGCGGCGCAGCGTAAGAGCCGGAGTTCGGATCAAAATACAGCGTGAACTCGGCGCTGATCGAGTTGAGCGAGAGGAAGTCCTGGTCGATCAAGCCCTCCTCATACCATTTGTTCATCATCTGCAAGTAGGTTTTGAATCCTTCCTCCAGCGGAGCATACCGCACCTTCCCGTCCACCTGATAGAAAGGCTGCGTGCTTCCTCCGTAGTTCAATACCCGAAGCCGAGACCGCCTGTGAACATGTTCAGTTTCGGGAAGCCGGTGCTGTTGAGCAGATAAGGTCTTTCCAGTCCCGCTTTCTTGAATTCCTTCAGCACCTCGTACCATTCGTCGTAGGTTTCGGGTATGCTCTTGCCCACCTTGTCGAGCATATCCTTGCGAATCAGCAATCCATAGTCCGTGGAGTTGGGCTCATCGTTCATCATGAATCGATAGAACGCCGCCATCTCGCCCGTGTCGGAGTAGCTTTCCTTCTTGCGAATATCGCTGCGTTCCAGTTCGGCCCGATAGTTCGGCAGCTTGTCCAGGTATTGGGCAACGTCGATCACGACGCCATCCTTCATCAGGCCGTATGCACCCGTGGGATACACCAACCCCGCGTCGAAGAAAATGTCGGGATATTCCTGCGAACTGATCAACATCGCCAGATTATCCGCCTCGGTGCCGCTAACCGGTATGATCCATTCGATCTTGACTCCGGTCTGCTCCTCCATCCATTTGTTAAACAGGGTATCGCTGAAGGACTCCATCAAGGTGCCGATCGCGGTATGGGTAGGACGCCATACCTTCAGCGTTGCGGTCTGACCTTCCGGCACGAGTCTGCGCAGCTTGGTTGGGTCTCCGTTGTCAAGCACGATCGAGCCGGACCCGCCGTTGGAATTCTGAGAGGATGAATCGGCACCACATCCGGTCACCAGGAAGATGAGCAGACCGCATACGAAAGCGGTTACAATTTTGGTTAACCCTCGTTTCTTTACCATGTCGATATCCCCCTCCATTCATAAAAGCTTCGCATCGATGCTTGACTGTAGTGTAAGCCAGCCTTCTGTCACAAGTAAATTCGCAATTTTTGAATGAAGGTTAACACTTTTTGTCCATCGGAGGCTGAAGATTGACGATGCACCGGACTGGATATTATCCATTTTTGATAGACATCTTCGCATTTTTTATACCCGTATGGTCATGACTTTCACCATATTTGACCATTCCAGCCTCCCTTATTGGATGGGACTTTTTAACTGTTCAACCAGAAGTTTTCCTTCCTTGTCCAGGCTTCGGGTGAACGGCCAGGAGGTGGAGCTGCAGGCCTATAACATCAACGAGAACAATTACTTCAAGCTGCGCGACCTGGCCATGGTGCTGAGCTCAACCGACAAGCGTTTCGAGGTGGGTTGGGACCAGTTGAACAACGCGATCTCCATCGAAACTGGCCAGACCTATACCCCGGTTGGAGGCGAGCTGATCGCCAGCGGGAATGCCCGCGCGCAGAAGGTTCGCATCAACAGTTCCGTGATCTACATGGACGGTCAGAAGGAAAACATGATCGCCTACACCATCAACGGAAACAATTACTTCAAGCTGCGCGACATCGCCGCCCTCCTCGACTTCGGCGTCACCTGGGACGCGGCCGCCAAGGCCGTGAACATCGACACCACAACCAGTTACAGATGATCGATTGGAGCAGCGGGCAGCAGGTCCCCGTTAGCGGAGACATGCTGCCCGCTGTTTGCTTCCTTGAGCCTGCCTCTTCGTCATGAGCCTCTTCTTCCGCCGACTCCCGGTGATCATCCCGTTTGCCACAGTTCTCATAGCCAGATCGCCTGAAAATCTAGTATATTGGAATGAACGCCCGATTGCCGAGCAATTGGACAAGTCCGCACCCGAGCCATAACCCAAACAAGAAAGGACTGGAGATCATGATACGGTTCAGCAAAGCAAAAACCTCACCATCACTGGAAGTGCTGCAAGTCCTCGTCGAAGAATCACGAAAATTCATGGAAGACTGCCAAAAGGGCGACCTGGAGGCCGCCATCAAGGCTCCTGAACAAGCATCGGCTGAGGTGCGCGAGATCATCGCCAACATCAATTCGGGCATCAGGGAAGTCCAAAAGGCAGCATACGAGAATCAGCTCCGCCTGGATCTGATCACGGATGCTGTACAAGCCGGCGTATGGGATATGACGGTCGTGGCAGGTGATCCGACCAATCCCGACAATCAGTTCATCTGGTCGGATGAGTATCGGGCGCTGCTTGGCTTCGAGGATGAGAACGATTTCCCGAATGTGCTCAGCAGCTGGTCACAACGGTTAGTACCAGAAGAACAGGACAGGGTAACGAAAGCATTGGCCGATCATTTGAATGATTATACTGGCCGGACTCCATATGACATAGAGTATCGAATCACCAGGAAAAATGGCGAAGTCAGGTGGCACCGAGCCACGGGCACGACGCTGCGGGATGAGAAGGGCGTACCGCTGCGCATCGTCGGCATCAACATCGACATTCATGAGAAGAAGCTTCGCGAACAGGAAATGAGCAATCTTGTGGAGCGGTACGATCTGATCGATGAAGTGTTGGTGGAAGCGCCGTGGGACTTTACGATACATAACGGTGACCTGGATCAGATTGATATCTGGTACTCGCAGCAATTGAGGAAAACACTGGGGTATCGAGACGAGTCGGAATTCCCCAATGAATTCTCCAGCTTCGCGGACGGCATGCATCCTGACGATCGTGACCGGGTCCTGGCGCAATTTACCGCCAGCTTGAACGACTATTCCGGCAAGACGCCATACGATGTAGACCTCCGGATGCGCACGAGAGACGGAAGCTATCGTTGGGTACATGCCACCGGCAAAACGTTGCGCGACAAGGATGGAGTCCCGCTCAGATTCGCAGGCACGGTCCGCGATATCTCCCTTGAGAAAAACAAGGAACGCGCGATCCAGGAAATGAACGAGAAAATGGTGATGTTGTCCAATTCGATACAGGAAATCACGAGCGCGATTGAAAATGTCACCCTGCAAGCTCAACAGATGGCAGTTGCGCAGGAGAAATCGATGGAAGCAGCCGATGCGGTCAAAGCCAGCACCGCGAACACCAAGATCATATCCGATTTTTTTCGCGAGATCGCGAATCAGACCAACCTGCTGGGGCTCAACGCCTCCATCGAGGCTGCCCGAGCCGCTGAATATGGCCGCGGATTCGGCGTTGTGGCAGACGAGGTTCGCAAGCTGGCGGTTAACAGTTCAACGGCCACGGAGAATATCGAGAAGAGCCTGAATGACATGAATGCTCTGGCAGATCAGATCCGGATGCAGATCAGTCAGATGACCGCCATGACGCAGTCGCAAGCGGCGATTACGGAAGAACTGAACGCATCGATGGAAGAGATCAGCGTCATGTCGCAGGGCCTGGTGGATATCGTCAAATCGATCTGATCCTCTGACTGCGTTCACGCTGTCCGCTTCATGTGAGTGCGGACAGCGTGAACCAGGCGATCTCCGCAGCTGCTTCGACCCGGCGAGACCGCCATCCCCGGGATCAGCCGGCCTGCGTGGAGCCTAGCGCCTCATGAAGCCCTTGTCTTGCAGAAATGACTTCATATGAAGGCGTATCGGCTCGCTCAGCCGCTTGCGCATCTGGGCGGACCATGGGGTGCTGACCTTGCCGCCGCTCCGCTGGCTCATATATTGGGTGAACACCTCGTCATAACGTTCGATGCCGGACTCGATCCTCTCCGTCTGGTAGCGGTCCGTATGAAGGACGCCTTCGAGAGGCAGGCGAGGGCGCAACAGAGGATCCTGGGCCGGCACGCCGATGCACATGCCGAACAGCGGCACGACCAGCTCCGGCAGCTCCAGCAGCTCGGACAGTTCGGCGATGTGATTGCGCACGGCGCCGATGTAACAGATCCCGTAGCCCAGCGATTCCGCAGCGACGGCGGCGTTCTGCGCCGCCAGCGCGGTATCGATCGCCGCGACCAGCAGATTCTCCGTCGAATCCGCATACGTCTCGCCTGGCGCGCCGGCTCCGGCCTGGTCCGCGTGCTTGTCCGCCGCCTTGCGGAGCCGGTGCAGGTCCGCGCACCAGATCAGGAACACCGGGCATTCGGTGATGTACTCCTGCTCGCCTGACAGCCGCATGATCCGCTCGCGCAGCTCCCTGTCCTTGATGGTGATCACGCTGTAGGCCTGGACATTGCTTGACGTGGATGCCATCTGCCCCGCCCGGATGATCGTGGCCACCACGGAATCGGCGATCGGGTCTGCGGTGAACTTGCGAATCGACCGATGCTTCATCAATTGCTCTATCACATCGTTCATTTTCTTTCAACACTCCTGTGGTTGTGTTTCGATGCTTAAACAGACAGATGAACCAGGATTGATGTCACCTTCTAAAATTGTAACATCGATTCACTGCTTCATCCAGCTTGGGGCAGACATACCATCCGGACAGTTCACACTGGCATTTATAAAGGCAGGGATGAGATTGCTCTTCCCTGCCTTTATAACCTTTATAAATGCCAGGTTTCCCTCTTTGGCACGACCTGGACTGGGGCATCCTGCCTTGGCTCACCCTGCCATTGAATCATCCTGCCTGCTCAATCCTGCACCCGTCTCAGCCTGAACAGACGGCTCTGGAAGTCGCCATGTCCCGTCTGCAGAGTGAGTCCCGCATACATTAGCTGATCTCCGCCGTATACACCGGCCGCGCCGCCTGCATCCTGCCAGCCGTCCAACGGCTCCACCGCATAGTTCGCCTGCGGGTCGAGTCCCTTCAGACGGAGGCGGCGCAGGACGCTGTTCGCCTCATTCAACACGTTAAAGTAGAACACCAGCGCTTCCCGTCCATCCTCGCTGATGAACATCCATGCCGCTTCATTTCCTTCGAACGGACTGAGCAGACGGTAGAAGTCGCCGAACTGCACGAGCGGCCGTATCTCCTTGTACAGCCGGACATGCTCGCGCACAGCCTGTCTCTCATCCTCGCTCAAGGCGGTGGCATCCAGCTCGTAACCGAAATTGCCGGACATCGCCACATGCGCCCTCATGTCCATGGACGTGACGCGGCCCACCTGATGGTTGGGCACGGCCGACACATGGGCGCATATGCTGCTGATCGGATAGACGAGGCTCGTTCCGTACTGGATCTTCAACCGACTGACCGCATCCGAGTTGTCGCTCGTCCAGACCTGCGGCATGTAATACAACATGCCCGGATCGAAGCGGCCGCCGCCGCTCGAGCAGCCTTCGAACAGGATATGGGGAAACTCGCTCGTGATCCGTTCCAGCACCCGATACAGGCCCAGTACGTAACGATGTGCGACCTCCCGCTGCTGTTCTGGCGGCCATGCTGCCGAGCCGATCTCGGTCAGGTTCCGGTTCATATCCCATTTCACATACGAGATCGGGGCGGAACGAAGCACATCGCCGATCATCCTGACCACCGCTTCGCAGACATCGTCCCGGGACAGATCCAGCACCAGCTGATGGCGCCATTCCGTCCGCCTTCGCCCCGGCACATGCAGGCACCAGTCGGGATGCTGCCGGTACAGCTCGCTGTTCGGAGAGATCATCTCCGGCTCGAGCCACAGCCCGAATCTCAGGCCTCGCTCGTTCACCCGCTCTGCCAGACGGCGCAGGCCGCCGGGCAGCTTCTGCACGTTCACCTGCCAGTCGCCGAGCGAGGAGGTGTCATCGTTGCGCTTGCCGAACCAGCCGTCATCCAGCACGAACAGCTCGATGCCAAGCGGACGGGCGGCTTCCACGATCTCCAGCAGCTTCGCTTCGTCGAAGTTGAAGTACGTCGCTTCCCAGTTGTTGATCAGCACCGGGCGCGGCTGATCCCGGTGGATGCCGCGGCACAGCCTCGTCCGGTACAGGCGGTGAAATGTGCGGGACATCGCCGAGAGGCCCTCGCCGGAGTACACCAGGATGGCCTCCGGTGTCTGGAACGAGGCACCGGGCTTCAGCAGCCAGGTGAAATCAAACGGATCGATGCCGATCGTCACGCGCGTCGTGCCGTACTGCTCCACCTCCGCCTGCGCCGTAAAGCTGCCGCTGTACACGAGGTTGAAGGCATACACATCGCCATGATTCTCATCCGCATCGGGCGACAGCAGGGCGAGGAACGGATTGTGCTGATGGCTGCTGACGCCGCGTCGGCTCTCGACGCCCTGCATGCCCGGAGCGAGTCTCCGCCGCTCGATGTACCGCTCCCTCAGCCAGGCACCGCTCAGCTGGAGCAGGTCGTATCGGTTATCCGGGAAGTCCACGCTGGCGCTGAGCGCCCGGAGCAGGCGGATGTCCTGGCCGCTCTCGTTCAAGAACCGCACCGATCGGGCGATGGCGTCATGGTTCTCGAACACGGTGTACATCACGACCGCCTTCAGTCCCGCATACCGGTTGACCAGCACCAGCTCCAGCGTCTCCGCTTCTTCGTCCGATTCCACATAGGTGGCCGGCAACCCTTCGAGGGCCGGCTTGCCGCGATAGATGCGATGCGACTCATACAGCAGCTCGATGGCCGTCGTGCCGTCAGCCAGCTGCACCTGATACGCCGGCTGGCGGAAGTCGCCCGTCCCATAGCCGGGATATTCCAACTGCAACGTTTCGAAGGAGATGCTCCGATCCTCCAGGAAAGGCGTGGGGATGTGATATCCCGCCTTTCTGAGCAGACGCTCCAGGGCGACGGGACGAAGCCGCCTGCCCCAATACAGGTGCACAGGCACAACATCCTTGATCAGTTGGATGACATAGCTCGTATTCGGCGTCTGCAGATGGAAGATTCGTTGCTTCTCCTCATATTGGATGCTCATACGCATGACCTCCCGTATGTCGTAATGGCTTATGCAACCGGTATCGTTGTCCGTCCATGGTTAACCTGATCCTCACAACATCCTCACAATGCCAGGTCCTGTACGCAGCACAACGAACGATGTCTGCCATGCACCGCTGTCAACCTTTCACCGCTCCTGATGCCAGCCCCTGAATGAAGTAGCGCTGCAGCACCAGATACACCAGGGTGATCGGGATCGCGCCCAGCAACGAGCCCGCTGCCACCCAGCCGATGTAGTTGTTGTATTGGCTGAAGAATCCGGACAGCGCGATGGTGATGGTGTGCACCTCCGATCGCTGCAGGAAAAACACCGAGAACTGGTAGTCGTTCCAGATGTTCACGCACGTCACGATCACGACCGTTGCCGTAATCGGCTTAAGCAGCGGCATCAGGATTCGGTAGAACAGCTTGAACCTTCCCGCTCCATCGATCAGGGCGGCTTCCTCCAGCTCATAAGGAATGGAGCGGATGAATCCGGTATAGAGGAAGATGGTCATCGGCAAAGCGAAGGTCACATGCAGCAGGATGATGCCCCACAGCCGGTTCATGCCCCCGATATCCACCATGAATCGATACAGCGGAACCAGGATCGTCAAGGGCGGCACGATCATCGCCGAGACGAAGATGCCGTACACCGCCTTGTTCAGGCGCGTGCGGACCCTGGCCAGCGGATACGAGGCGATGGAACCGATCACCACCAGGAGGACGCCGGCGCTGACAGTCACGATGACATTGTTGCTGATCGCCCGGTACAGGTGCGCTTCCCGCCAGGCGTTGATGAAGTTGTCCAGATACAGATAACCCGGTGCCACCCATTTGGACGAGAAATCATCCGCCGCCTTGAAGGAGGTGGTGAGCAGAATGTAGAAGGGCAGCACATGAATGATGCAGATCAGGAGCGCAAGACCTTCCTTCCACCATGGTCGCCTGGTCATAATACGGCCTCCTCCTTCCGTCTGAGGTAATACAGGATCGTGAAGCTGACAACGGAGATGATGACGAACATCAGATTGCCGATCGTGGCCGCATAGCCCGCGTCCTGCCGACCGAAGTACAGCAGGTACATCAGCGTCGACAGCGAGGCGGACGAATACCCGGGACCGCTGTTCGTGAGAGCGCTGATGACGTCGAACAGCTTCAGTCCGCCGATCACATTCAGGACGACGCTGACGGTCAGGGCGGGAGCGAGCAGCGGCCAGGTGACATGCCTGAATCTTGCGGTTGCGCTGGCGCCGTCGATGGTTGCGGCCTCATAGTATTCCTTCGGGATGACCTGCAGTCCGGCGAGCAGGATGACCATCGCCACCCCGAGGAACTGGTAGGTGTTGACCATGGTGATGATCCAGACGTTGACGCCGGGCTGCCCGAGCAGATTGGCGGGCTCATCCGAGAACAGCAGGATGATATCGTTGATGGCGCCGCCATTGTACTGGAAGAAAAAGTACCAGATATACCCCATGATCAGCGGGCTGATGATCGCAGGCAGGTAGATGATCGTTCGCGTCAGCGCTCTCATGCGGATGTTCTGGTTGAGGAACAGCGCATAGGCCAGCCCGATGACGTTCTGGAACAGCGCGCTGCCCAGCCCGTAGATCAACGTATTCCTGATGACTCTGGCGACGTCCGGATCCGTCAGCATCCGGCGATAGTTTTGCAGCCCGATCCACTTGAATGTCTGGGAGTAGCCGTCCCAATTGGTGAAGGAGTACTGAATCCCCCTTAGAAACGGATACAGGATGAACAGAATGAAAAGAAGCAAGGCAGGCACATACAGCACGTTCAGCAAGCTTGGAGAGTTCAGCACTTTCTTCAGCTTGGCACTGGCCGGAGATGTGCTAGCAGTTTTCCTGAGATTGGTTTGCAACATGAACTTCCCCTCCAGTCCCCGTAGTATCGGACGCGATCTGCTTGCGCCGGATGCGCCCTTGTTTCACGCGATATTCCGAAGGATAGATGCCCACCGCTTCCACGAACAGCTTGGTGAAGTATCGGGTGCTGTAATAGCCGACCCGCTCGGCAACCTGCTGCACGGGCAGATTGGTGACGGAGAGCAATTCCTTCGCCTTCAGGATGCGAAGCTTGATCAGATATTTGACGAAGGTCGTGCCCGTTTTCCTGTGAAACAGGTTGCTCAGATAGCTCGGGGTATTAGCGCTTGCATATGTCACGTTTTTTAAGTGGATGCGCTCTTTTTTTAGGGGGTGAATCCATGCAGCATCGTGTGAAGATGCCTTCCTCCAGCCAGAGGAGGGGTGACGTTGCCCGGTAACTTGCCCAGCAAGGCGATCGCGCCGCTCGCGCTCTTCGCTCCCACATGATAAGCAGGGCATGATCATGATTCCATAATATCGAGGGCGATTATCTCCGGAATTCGATCGAATATCTCCACATACACGACCAAAATCACATCTGAACAGGTTTGACGAATTTCTGAACTTCATCTATAGTTAATATTCGTATATCTGAATATTTGAATATAGTTCGAGCAACGAGAATCCTGGTCCACTCCCGGTTTTGAAATGCCCGGAAACAGGATTATTTTTATGTTCGTTTACTAATAGATCAAAGGGGCATGATGGTTGTATGTTCAAGAAGCGATTCGGCGACTATTCGCTCAAGCACTTCCAACGGGATCTGACCGCAGGCCTGATCGTCGGTCTCGTTGCGCTGCCTCTGGCCATGGCCTTCGCCATAGCATCGGGCGTCGAACCGGAAAACGGACTGTACACGGCGATCGTCGCAGGGATCCTCATCTCTCTGCTTGGCGGTTCCCGCTTCCAGATCGGGGGTCCGACCGGAGCCTTCGTCCCCCTTCTGCTCAGCATCGTCACCATATACGGCTTTGACAACCTGCTCGTGGCCGGTTTCCTCGCGGGTTGCTTCCTCGTGCTGATGGGGCTGCTGAAGCTGGGTTCGCTCATCGATTACGTTCCGCGCCCCGTGGTGATCGGCTTCACGGCCGGGATCGCGGTGATCATCTTCACCGGCCAGATCGCCAACTTCCTGGGCCTCACCGGTGTGAAGAGTCATCCGGAGTTCCTGGACAATATGGGAGAACTCATCCGTCACCTGGATACGGTGAATGTATACGCCGTGATCACCGCCGTGCTGGGTCTGACCATCCAGCTCATGACGTCCAGATGGCTGCCGAAGATTCCAGGCCCGCTCGCCGGGCTGGTGGTCTCGTCGCTCGCCGCCTACCTGCTCTATCCGGGCCAGGTGAGGACGATCGGCTCCGCTTACGGCCAGCTCACCGCTTCCCTGCCCGTGCCGAAGCTGCCCGATCTCAGCCTTGATACGGTGCAGCTTATGCTGGTTCCGGCATTGCTGATCGCCGCTCTCGGCGGCATCGAATCGCTGCTGTCCGCGACGGTGGCGGACAGCATGACCGGCGATCGGCATCACAGCAATCGCGAATTGATCGGGCAAGGCGTCGCCAATATCGCCGCGCCGCTGTTCGGCGGCATCCCCGCAACCGGCGCGATCGCACGCACGGCGACGAACATCCGCAGCGGCGCGACCAGCCGGCTGTCAGGCGTGATCCACGGCCTCGTCGTGCTGCTGATCATGGTGGTGCTGGCGCCGCTCGCTTCGCACATCCCGCTCGCCAGTCTGGCGCCGATCCTGATGGTCGTGGCCTGGAACATGAGCGAGCGCAAGAGATTCATCTACATGCTGCGTTGGAGATCCGGCGAATCCGTGGTGCTGGTGGTGACGTTCCTGGCCACGGTGCTCGTCGATCTGACCACCGGTGTGGGCGTGGGCATGGCGCTTGCGTTCGTCCACTTCATCAACAAGATGAGCCGACTCGACATCAGCTTCCATCCCGCATCCGACCTGCGCCGCAACGCGGTTCTCGTCTGCAACATGAAAGGCGTGCTGTTCTTCGGAGCCGCCCGCCGCATGGAACGGCGGATGATCGCCGCCCTGGCGGACAAACCGAAGTTCGTCATGCTGAACATGACCAAAGTTCTGTATATGGATACGACGGGGGTCGCCTACCTGTCCGAAGTGATCCTGCACGTGCTGCGCTACGGCGGTTCCGTCTACCTCATCGGCGCGCAGGCGCAGCCTCTTGAGACGTTGATCAAGTCGGGGCTTGGCAATCGCGAAGGGATTCATCACTGCCACGATCTGACCGATGCTTTGAGGAAGGCGACCAGCAGCTCGCATGAGCAGCGGCCGGCCTCGCAACAGCACGTGATGCTGTCAGCGGAAGAACTGGCGATCTAGATGGTTGGCGGCTGGCAAGTGATCATATGGCAACAAGCCGACTTCAGCTCGCATGGCGGAAGTCGGCTTGTTATTTCATTCAAGGTATGACGGTCAGAGCTTGACCTCAAGCGGCTCACCGAAGGCGATGCCGCACGTGGTCACAACCGCATCATAGGCCCATACGCGCACCCCTGCCGCAGCCGCTTCTCTCAGCGCTTCGGCGAAAGGCGGGTCCATGCTCGCATGGGGCGCGAAGCAATGCGCACCTCTCATCTGGACGAGGAACAGGACGACGCCTTCGTAGCCTGCCCGCACGGCCTCGGCCAGCTCCAGCACATGCTTGCGGCCTCTTATGGTCGGAGCGTCGGGGAACATGGCGATGCCGTCCTTAATCAGCGTCACCCCTTTGACCTCCATATATCCTCTGCGGCCATTCCCTTCGTAATACAGATCGAATCGGGAATTGCCCCAGGTCACCTCCCGCTGCACGGTGTGGATGCGTCCCAACTCCTGAAGCTGGCCGGCGAGCATCGCCTCATGGACGATCGCGTTGGGCGCCTGGGAATCGATGTTGACGATCATGCCCTCCTTCTCCACGGCGATGAGGGAATGCTTGTACTTCCGCGCTTCATGGCCGGACGTCACCAGGAACGCCCTGGCTCCCGGCACGAGCAGTTCCTCCAGCCTGCCCGTATTCCTGACGTGTACCATCTCGCGCCGGCCTTCGAGCTCCACCTCCGCGACGAACCGGTTCAGTCTCCGCACGAAGCTTCCTTCCACAACCTGCATATATTGCATGATGACAGACAGCTCCCTTGGCGTCATGTCGTCCCTCAGCCGTTTGCCGCGAGCGCTCCCATGGAGTGCCCGGGATGATGGATGCTGAACCATCTGTCTGACGGACTCCAGCGACACTGACGAATCAGATGAGGCCGTTGGCTGGTCTTACGGACAGGAGAGACGCTATTGATCTTTTTTCGATGCGATCAGGCGTTTTACCTCCCATCAGGTCTGTGTCGTCCGTCAGAAATGGACAGGCTCGCAAACATGCCCCATCGTGTCCCTGGTGTCCGTTACCGTTGGATGCTGACCACTGCTGATGGGCCATCCATCGATCCATCTACAGTGCGGAGCTGTTCGACGCGCTTCCCTTCCCGGCGCCCATCCGCCGCATGCGCTGACGGTACTCCGTGGGTTGCATGCGCATCACCTCGCGGAACACCCGGGTGAAGCTCTTGTAGTTCTCATATCCGACCATCGCCGCGATGTCCGCCACCTTGTAATCGGTATCCACCAGTAGCTTGCGGGCTTTGTCCAGCCGCACATCGCGCAGATATTCGGCGAAGCTCTTCCCGACATTTTTCTTGAACAGATTGGAGAAATACGCATAATTGAGCGACACATGGTTGGACACCATCGCCAGATCCAGCGGCTTGTGATAATTGGCATGAATATACCGGATCGCCTCATTCAGGTCCTGGCTGTTGCGGTAGCTGCACTTCAGTTCGTAGTAATGCTGGTTCAGCCGGAGCAGCTGCTGCTGCAATGCCTGGATGTACTCGCGCATGCCGGGGTAGTCGAACAGATTCCTCAGGCAATCGGTATCGATCGCCTCTTCCCCGAGATAAGGGCGGATCACCCGCTCATATTCATCGATCATCTCGACCAGAGCGCCGCACAGGTGGACGGTATAGTGGATATTGTACCGCTGCAGCACCTTCTTCTGGAAGATCTTCGAGATTTTCTCCGTGATCAGCCCGCTGTTGTCCGTACCCATGAGCTGGAACAGGGCATAGATATCCTCATAGGGCAACTGCCAGTGTTGCTCAAGTCCCTCGACATGCGAAGGCAGGAGCAGGCGCTGCTCCGGGAACAGATAGCTGTGACGGTGCAGCTCCTGGAGCCGCCTGTAGGCTTCCGGCAATTGCCTTAGGCCCCGCACCGGATCGGTCATGATCGTCATCACCCTGAACTGCTCGTTCTGCAGCGCCGCAGACAGCGACTCCGGCGGCAGGTCCGCGGCGCAAGCCAGGATGAGATGCGGGTGCCGCTGCAGGCACAGGCATCTGTGACCGCCATAGACGCGATAAGCGATCGATTCCATGCCGTGGACATTCGGCGCTCCCGGCTGGTTGATCCATCGCTCCTCACGCAGCATGACCAGGCGATAATGGCTCCACAGCTGCCCATGAAGCGGCTCGACCTCCTCGATCCACTCCTCGTTGGCTGCCTCTCCCTTCATAAACAGGCGCAATTCCTTCCGTTCGGCATCCTCCGCCCGACGCGACTTATCCTGCATGCTCCTCAGGAGCTCGCGGCGCGTCAACATCTCCTGCATAACATGCTCGACCGAGGCGAGCAGATCCTCGCGCTTCACCGGCTTGAGCAGATAACCCTTGGCGCCCAGCTCGATCGCCCGCTGGGCATAGGTGAACTCGCCGTAGCCGCTGATGATCAGGTAATCGACCTCGATCCGCTCTTCCCTGGTGTGCGCCATCAGCTCCAGTCCGTCCATATCCGGCATCCGGATATCCGTGATCACCAGCTGGATGCTGTGCTGGCGCAGGATGCGCAGCGCCTCGAGCCCGCTTGCCGCCTCGTGGATGCTGCCGATGGGCAGCGGGAACTGGCGGAGCATCGTCTTCAGGCCTTCACAGATATGGCTCTGATCGTCCACGATCAAGATATTGAGCATCTTACCATCCCCCCAGGTTGACATTGGTCCAAGGCAAGCGTATCGTCACGCAGGTATGGCTTCCCCTGACGCTGTCGATCCACAGGCCGCTGTCCGGCCCATAGTGAAGCTGCAGCCGCTTGTGCACATTCTCGAGGCCCAGCCCGTTCTTGCTGGCGACGATCGGCGCGTCCGCCGCCCCCGCCAGCGCGGCCTGCAGATCGGCGAGCCTCTGCGGCTCGATGCCCGCTCCGTCATCGCGGATCTCGATGATCAGCCGGCTGTCGTCCTCCACCCGGGCCGTTATCCGGATATGGACGCTGCCGCCCTTCGGCGCGGCATGATGAACCGCGTTCTCGACGATCGGCTGCATGCACATCTTCGGGATCGTGTAGCGCAGCAGATCCTGCGGGATATGCTCGTCCAGGCGATGATTCACACCATCCATAAAATTCATGAAGCGGATGTAATTCCGAATATTCGTCAGTTCCTCCTGAAGCAGCACCGTGTCGCTCTGCCATTTCATGCTGTAGCGCATGAGGGAGCCGAGTGAGACCAGTACCTCCGCGATCTCCGGCTGCCGCTTCACCTCCGCCAGCATGCGGATGGACTCCAGCGCATTGTACAGGAAGTGGGAGTTGATCTGCGAATGCAGGGAATGCAGCTGGGCGTTCTTCGCCACCAACTGCTTGTCGATCACCTGCGTCATCAGCCGCTGGATCTCATCCAGCATGTCGTTGTAGCTGATGGCCACCTCATCGATCTCATCGCCTGTCTCGTGAGATTCGAGACCGATCCGGATCTTCGCGTTCAGATCGCCCTTCCTCACCTTGCGCATCGAGGCGAGGACGCTGTCCAGCCGGCGGAAGATCCGCCGCGTCGTATGCGACACGAGCAGCAGCATCATCAGCAGCACACAGCAGGTCACGACAATGACGAGCGCATACATGTTGCGCGGTCCCTGCAGCAGGGTCTGATGTGCGGCGATGTCCAGGACATAGGCATCCAGCGGCGCGATATAGCGATAAACAGCGTAATAGAGATGATCCCCCACCTCGGTCTGGACCGGTTCATCGGTCTGATGCAGTTTATCCATTCGCGAGAGGGCAGCTGCCAGGATGGGCTCGAGGCTGTCTCCTGCCTGCCGGACCAAGGGATGCCCGGCGTCATAGATCGCCCGATCCGGGCTTTCGCCATCCATCACGACGGTGAGCCAACCTCCCCCGCTGTCCGCGAGCAGATCGCTGAACAGCTCGCGATGCGGCACGCGAATCTCCATGATCGTCGGCTGCTGCGCCCCGCTCATGCGAACCAGGCGATAATAGCCGAGCGTATGCTCGCCGTTCTGCAGGGCGAACAGCCTGAAGCTCACTCCGCCCTGCTCCCGCAAGGTCATCCAGTAATCCTGCGGCTCGAACCTTTCGTAGTGATAGATCTCGGGCCAGATCTCGTAGAGATCGGGATTGTCCACGTAGAAGCTGAGCGATTCGATCATCCGGAAGCTCAGGATCATCGTGTGCATATGTTCAAATTCATTCTGCCGAAACTTGACCAGCCGCAGACCATCCTCTCGCATGTCGGAATGGATGAAATCGACGAACGCGCGCTGGGCCAGGGCCATTCGGGAAACGCTTTCAATCATCTCCAGCCTGCTGCGTATCTGCTCGTTCAGGCGGGTGACGTGGCTTGCGGCCGAGGACATCGCTTCCTTGTAGACCTGCGTCTCCTGGAGGCGAATGAACAGGAAGGACACGAGGATGCCGGGAATCACGATCATCAGGCTGAAGGCCATAAACAACTTTTGCGAGATCGGTGACCGGCGGTACAATGTTCTGCAAGCCCTCAGCAGCTTCCCCATGGCAATGCCCCCCTTATGACTGTAATATACCATATCCAGCCAGCGGCGGGATATGCTGCGGCCCCCACGGCCAGCGCGTCTCTCATTCCATAACAGCAGGCATACCGGCCACCTGTACAGATGGCCGGTATAGAACAGTTCACTGACGTCCCTTATTGCCCCATCTTGGCCTTGCGCGCATCCAGTTCAGCCTGGCGGTGCTCCATGACCTTCTGGAAGCCATAGGCTTCGCGCCGGTCGAGGAAATCCTGGAAGATCTTGTCGAAGGTCGCTTCATCCTTCGCCGTGATCAGCTCCGGCATGACCTCCAGCCAGTTCTGGGAGATGCGCAGCCAGGCGACGGCCGCATCCGACTCTCCCGTCGGATCGAGGTTCTTGTAGATGGCGCCGTCGATGTCCGCCTGCCTGTTCGCGAAGTCCTCCATCTGCTTGATGACGGCAGGCTTCTCCGGACGCCACTGGTTGACGATGACCGGATTGCGCAGCATCCAGTACGTGTCCACGATGCCGTATTGCTTCTCCAGCTTCTCGATGTCGGTCTCCAGCAGCTGCACCATCTCCGGCTTCAGCTGCGGCTTGCCGTTCACCATCTCCCAGGTCTCGCCCTCCTTGCCCAGGAACAGGTCGCGCTGCCCTTCCTCGCTGACCAGATAGGTCAGGAAGCGGATCGCCCGGTCGGGGTGCCTGGTGGATTTGCTCACCATCGTGACCATCCAGCCATCCATGTTGCCAGGGAACAGCTTGGCCTGTTCGCCCCGGCTGTTCCGCGGACCGTCGACCGCGATGTAGTACGAATCGGGATTCTCGCTGGCGGCGAGCATCGGGTTCACCGCGGTCATCCCCGTCCATTCGCGGATCATCATGAAGTAGCGGGCATTGTTCGTTTTCTCTTCGACCTGTGTGTCGGAATCGACGAGGAAATCGACATTGATCAGCCCTCGCTCGTAGGCGGTGCGGAACGTCTTCAGCCAGGTGACGTAATCCGGATCGGTGATGCGGTCATAGACCTTGCCGTCCTTCTCATGCGGCACAGCGAGCAGATTCTGCAGATACTCCGTCATGCCGTATTGCACGTTGCCCTGGGCGAAGAACGGGCTCATCGGCTGACCTTTGTAAGTGGAATATCGTTCCTTCAGCAGCTGCAGCGCGTTCAGGAAGCCCTCCGGCGTCGTCAGGTCCGGACGCCCCATATCCTCATACAGGTCCTTGCGCACGAGGAACGTCTGGTTCGCCGCGGTCATCCCCGTCTCCCGCATGAGGTTCGGGCTGTAGGAATCGTTCGGGATCGCATAGGTGTTGCCATCCGGCTGACGATACCACTTCAGCGTCCCGTCTCCGGCCACCTTGAAGAAATACGGATCATACTGCTCGGCCAGCTCGTTCAGCGCATACACATGGCCGCCCTCCCACAGCTTCTTCACCGCATTCTCCCAGGAACCGAGCGTGATGATGTCCGGCAGCTGGCCGGTCGTCATCGCCAGCGTGATGTATTCATTGGCATCGCCGCTCGGCACCTCCAGCTTCACCTGCACGCCCGTTTTCTCGGTCACATACTGGGAGGCGAGATTGTCTCCCCAGGTATGGCCGTACCAGGAGGCTCCGATGAACCAGGTGAGCTCCACCGGACTCGTATCCAGCTTCCACGCCGGCTCATCCGCATTCATCGTCCCTCCCCCGCCGGTTAAGTCTGTCCCCCCGTTGTTCCTTTGGTTGCCGGAGTTGGCATTTGAATTGGAGCTGGCAGGAGGCGTATCCTTGGACTCTTTGGACATGCAGGCAGCAAGGCCGAAGACCAGGATGAGCGAGAAGAGGATCGCCAGGCCTTTCTGCAAGCGTTTGCCATTGATCATAAGACCATTCCTTTCTCCATTGCTTAATATGTGGATATGTCCTCATACGCTTCCGGGCGTACCCGTGAAGCATATGCGACTAACCCTTGATCGCGCCGATCATGACGCCCTTCACCAGATAGCGCTGGATGAACGGATACACCAGCAGGATGGGGAGCGTCGCCACCATCATCGAGGCGAACTTGATCGAATTGCTCGGCAGGCGCGCGCCGAACTGCTCCATCGCCTGTTGCTGCATGAACGTCATCGAGTTCTCGGCGATGATCTTGTACAGGATGGTCTGCAGCGGCAGCAGCTCCTGCGAGCGGATATAGATCACGCCCTGGTAGTAGTCGTTCCAGTGGTACACCGCAGAGAACAGGGAGATGGTCGCGAGCACCGCCTTGCTGTTGGGCAGGACGATGCGGAACAGGACGCCATAGTCCGATGCGCCGTCCACCCTGGCCGCTTCCTCGAGGTTATCCGGGATCGTGCGGAAGAAGCTCATGAAGATGACCATGTTGAAGAACGTGTACAAGCCCGGAATGATGAACACAAGAAAATGATTGTACAGCCCCAGCTTCACCATCAGCAGGAAGGTCGGGATGAGTCCGCCGGAGAACAGCATCGTGATCAGCGCGATCTTCATGTAGACCTTGCGGCCGATCAGATGGGTCTTGTTCATGCCGTAGGCGACGATCGCCGTAAACAGCACATGGGTCGACGTGCCGATGAGCGTCCGCATCGTGCTGATGAAGAAGCCGTTCATCAGGTTCCTGTCGTCGAAGACGACCCGGTAGCTGGCCAGAGACCACTCCTTGGGCAGCCAGTTCGTCGTACCCAGCAGGGCCTGCTCCGGCGAGTTCAGCGAGTTGACGAAGACGAACCACATCGGATACAGGGTGACGAAGCAAACCGCCAGCATCAGCAGGGTATTGCAAATCTCAAATAATCCATAACGACGCATCTTCCTGACGATAGGGATCACCTTCTCTCCGTTCCGCTTCAGAATATGCCTTCGCCCGTCAATCGTTTGGAGGCCTGATTCGCGAGCAGCAGCAGCGCGAGCGCCACGATCGACCTGGCGAACAGAACCGCAGTTGAGAATGAATGCCTGCCTGATACCAACCCCATGTTGTAGATGTACAGGTCCAGGCTCTCCGCCATCTTGAGATTCATGTTGTTCTTCAGCATGAAGATCTGATCGAAGTTGCTGCCCAGGAGACCGCTGACGGCCAGGATGAACAGGATCGCGATCGTCGGCCGGATGCCCTGGATCGTGATGTGCCACATCCGCTGCCATCGGCTGGCTCCGTCGATCTCCGCCGCTTCATACAGGGCCGGGTCAATGCCCGATATCGCCGCGATGTAGATGATCGCGCTCCAGCCCGTCTCCTTGAGCGTATCGGAGAAATAGACGATCCACCAGAAATATTTCGGATCGCTGATGTACAGAATCTCCCGATCCTGCAGCCCCAGCCCCATCATCAGCTGGTTGACCACTCCCCCTTCGCCCAGCCAATTCAGCGTGATCCCGCCGAAGATCGTCCAGGCGATGAAGTGCGGCAGGTAAGAGATCGTCTGCACCGTGCGCTTGAACCTCACCTGGCGAATCTCATTGAGCAGCAGCGCGAAGAGGATCGGGATCGGGAAGCCCAGCACCAGCTTGATCGTGCTCATCCCCAGGGTATTGCGGATCGAACGCCAGAAGCGCTCATCCGCCAGGAACTCCTCGAAGTGCTTCAGGCCAACGAACGGCGACTCCAGCATCGGCTTCGCGATGTTGTAGTCCATAAAGGCGATGATCAGCCAGAACATCGGGATATAGCAGAAGATGAACATCCACACGATGCCCGGGATCACCATGCTCTGCAGTTGCCATTGCTTCACAAACGCCTTGATCCGACCCGTTTTCGACATACTGTGCGCCTCCTTGATTCCATCGTAGGGGATGCGCCGCCCCGGATGAAAGGTCAGGATTATCGCCGATATCCCAATATTTTGGGTGCATATTGACCGCCGCGGGGGATGAAGTATGCTTGGAGACAGAAGTCAGGACACGTGCAGACGGATCATCAGGCCGCGGGTGCGGCAGCCGGTCCATCCGGCGAGTGGTGAGACGGCAAGGAGCAACCGGACCTGTGGCGCCGCTGCCGGGACCCACCCGACCACATGGTGAGCAGTCTGGATCACCCGGCGAGCGGAACAGCGGCAAGTAGCAACTGACCATGTGGCGCCGCTGCCCGGATCCATCCGATCACATGGTCGCCGCTGCCGGGACCCACCCGACCACATGGTGAGCAGGCTTGATCACACGGCGAGCGGAACGGCGGCATAGCCATCCAGCTGCATGGAACGATGACCGCAAATCTGTGACAACGATCATCGACAAACAGGAGTGAGGCGCATGAACAGACTCGTGTGGTACCAGGACTACCGCCATGGCAACGGGGATCTTGGAGCGTGGAATATTCGCATCGGCAACGACCTGCTGGATGCGGACGGCCATCCCGTCATGCCTGGATGGGGCAATGGCGAACTGCAATACTACACCGGCAGCTCCGCCAATCTGTACATCGACAGGGAAGGATTGAATCTGTGCGCGCGGCGCGAGCTCGTGGAGCAGGACGGACGACGCTTCACCTATACCTCGGCGCGCATCGATACGAAGAATCGCATGTCCTTCTGCTACGGCAAGCTGATCGTCCGCGCCAGGCTGCCCGTGGGACAGGGTCTGTGGCCGGCGATCTGGATGATGCCCCAGGACCAGGCTTACGGTCCGTGGCCGGCATCCGGCGAGATCGACATCATGGAGGCGCGCGGCCGCCTGCCCCGGATCGTGGCTGGCACCTTGCATTACGGCAAGGATTGGCAGAGCAAGGTGACCGACGAGCATCCTTACGAGCTCCCGGAGGGCGCGATCGACAGCTTCCACGACTACGGGCTGGAATGGACCGCCGAATCCATTCGTTGGCTGGTGGACGGCCATTGCTACGCGGAGAGCGCCCTGAGGCCAGGCATGCCCTTCGACAAGCCGTTCTACCTGGTGCTCAATCTGGCCGTCGGCGGCTTCTACGACCCCGTACCGGTGGATGACAGCCGTTTGCCTGCCGTGATGACCGTCGCGGGCATTTGGCTGTATCAATAACCAGCTGCTCTTCACTCGCATATTCCCGCTGCGTTCGCGCATAAAAGGGCTGTGGGGTAAGCGGACGTTGCTGATGAAAGGATGGCTTGGGGGGAACGGAACGTCGATTCCTTATTTTGACGAGAAGCTGCACTTTTCAAATGCTTATGAAACCGGGGTTCCGTTAGCTGAGAGCAAACGGTCGGTTGCCACAAATAGAGAATCGAAGTCCCATTACGGTGGAAGGCTGTTCTCAGCGCGTTCCAGCCAAAAAAAGAGCTGTCCCATATGCCCAAAAAAGCATGGACACACGGACAGCTTCAAATGGAGTGGGATGATATGAGTGGCTGGATTGAATCAGGCGTTTGGCTTGACCAGGATCTTCACCTGATTTCTTTCCTTCAGCAGCGCCTCGAAGCCTTCGCTCACGGCATCTTCGAGCTTGATGCGCTTCGTGACGAGCTTGTCCGCCGGGAAACATCCTTGCGCCATCAGGCTGATGACAGCCGGGAACACATCGCGGTAACCGATGATGGCATTGATCTTGCGCTCTGCGAGCACGATATGGTTCGGATGGATCGTCGCTTCCTTCTCCCAGATGCTCAGCACCATCAGTTCACCGTTCGGCTTGACCGCATTCAGCGATTGTGTCAGGACCGGACCTACGCCTGTCGTTTCATATGCGACGTCCACGCCGCCGCCGGTCCGTTTGCGCAGTTCTTCCACGACGTCGTATTCCTTCGGATCGATGACGATCGCGCCGAGCTCTGCCGCCTTCTGCTTGCGTTCCGGTGACAGCTCGACCGCATAGATCTCAGCGGCGCCGGCAGCCTTCAAGGCTTCGATGACGAGCAGGCCGATCGGACCTGTGCCGAATACAGCCGCCTTGTCGCCGGCTTTCAATCTGCTCTGGCGAACGGCATACAGCGCCACTGCCGCCGGTTCCACCAGCGCCCCTTGCTCGTAAGATACGCTGTCCGGAATCTTGTGCACGCGATAGTCGTCGAACACCACGTATTCCGAGAAACCGCCGCCTCCTCCCGCCAAGCCAAGGAAGCCCATCTTCGGACACAGATTGTAAAGCCCCTGTCTGCAGGTTTCGCATTCGCCGCAAGCGTAGATCGGCTCTACGACGACGCGGTCGCCCGGTTTGAACTTCGTAACGCCTTCTCCAACCTCCACCACTTGCCCGGAAAACTCATGGCCCATCACGATCGGCGCTTTCTCTCCGGTGATCGGATGAGGGGCATCCTTCGGAATGAAGATCGGCCCAGCTGTATATTCATGCAAGTCACTGCCGCAGATACCGCACCATTCCACTCTGAGCTTGACCTTGCCCGGTTGAACTTTCGGCTCCTCGATCTGCTCAAGTCTCAGGTCTCTTGGTCCATGCCAACGCAATGCTTTCATTGATGTCATCTCCTCGGGAAGTTAGTAACAATCTGATTTGCGAATATTAAGCGAATGTCTCGGAAACGTTTCCCATTAGTATTCTCTCACTTTTCGTCCTAAAATGTCAAATATGAACGTGCCTCTTCACGAAAAATTCATAGACTTGTCATTAAAATATGGTATACTTGCAAATGATACCGAACTCATTTAGGGAAACGATTCCAGTTTTGTATCGAGGTGTTATACGGACGATGAGCAAAAAAGTCACGATTGAAGATGTTGCCAAACATGCGGGCGTTGGCATCGCTACCGTCTCGCGAGCCATAAACAACAGCGGCGGGATCAGTCCGAAGACCAAAGCAAAAGTCATGGCGGCGATCGAGGAACTGGGCTTCGTTCCCAATTCGATCGCACAGAGCCTGAAGTTCAGACAGACCCAACAGATCGCCCTGGCTGTTCCGGATATTCGCAACGCCCTGGTGCCGGAGATCGCCTATGCGGTGGAAAAGGCCGCCAAGCATTATGGCTACAGGGTCGTGCAGATCAATACACTGGGCAGCGAAAAGGCGGAACTGGATCTGTTCAGGGAAGTGAAGAAGCTGTATGTGGACGGATTGATCATGGTGCCGCTCGCCTATCCCGACGAGCTGATCGAGATGATCAACAAAAGCCCCATTCCCGTATCGCTCATCAACTACGGCAAGAAGCTGAACTCGGGCGTACAGGCCGATATTGTCAGCATGGCCACCCAGGAGGGCAAGCTGGTGATGGAGCATCTGCTCAGCATCGGCCGGACCCGCATCGCCTATGCGGGCGCACCGAAGGAGATCGTCCCGGAGCGCTACATGGCCTATGAAGAGGCGGTGAGCAGCGTGGACCGTTCCTTGATCTATTTCGGCGATGACCTGTCCTTGCAGACCGGCGTGCGCGCTGCCGACTACTTCGTCAGCTTATCCCGCATGCCGGATGCGGTCTACGCCGAGAACGACATGATCGCGATCGGCCTGATCAACCGCCTGAAGGAGCTGGGCATCAGAGTTCCGGAGGATATCGCGGTAGTCGGCATCGGCAATATCGTGTGGGGACAGATCGTCCTCCCCAGACTGACCACCGTCTCGATCCTGCGCGCCGAGTCGGCCAAGGTCGCCACAGAGCTGCTCTTGAACCGCATCATGGAGCAGCGCTCAGGCGGCTATGAGCGCGTGGAATTCGAGCCGCGGCTGATCATCCGCGAATCCAGCGTCGTCATGAAGCATACGCGAGTCTGATGGAATCTGCTCGTCGGGCTTATGAGCATACCGCCAGCGCCAAAGTGCCGGCGATCATCAGGAGCAGCCCCAGCAACGCGTACGACTCGGCTTCTCGCGGAATGCGATACACGAGAAGGTGACGGTGAAGACGATGCTCAGCTTGTCGATCGGCACAACGACGCTGACCACACCTTGCTGAATCGCATAAAAGTAGCAGAGCCAGGACGCACCCGTCGCCAGTCCCGACAGCCCGATGAACATGAGTTCGCGCGGGACGATCGTTCGCAGTTGCTTCTGTTTGCCGCGCATCCATACGATGACCCACGCCATGACCAGCACAACCGCCGTCCGGATCGCGGTGCCGAGGTTGGATTCCACATCCTCGATGCCGACCTTCGCCAGTATCGAGGTGAGCGCGGCGAACACAGCCGCCCCGATCGCTTAGAGCTGCCATGCATGGCCCTTGCCCTGCCGGCAAGGATCGATGTCAATCCTGCTAAAAAGGCGGACAACACCGCCATCGCAATCCACAACACATCATGCTCCCCTAACCCGCATGTCAAATGTCATTATGAGCAATCTTGTCCCAGATGATTCATGTCAGCGAAAATTCGGCAATATCGACATCGGCGCTGAGCATTGATTCCGGACAAATCGCCCTCCATATGCGAGTCCCGGGACAGGAGGCTTGTCATCCCACGCCTTACCGTTCATTGAACTTCAGATGCGCCATCGATGAACCGTCTGCACAACTGCTCACACCCCACGGCTCTGGTTGCAAATGAGCCTGTCGACAGGCCCTGTTATCATCAGACACCTGCGGGCTCAGGAAAATTGCGGCAGATACTTGCGGTGCGCGGCGATCAGGTCATCCAGTATCGCCCTGGCAAGAGCCGCCGTCCCGACAAGCGGATGAATCATGAGGGCATGGAGCGCGCTGTGATAATCTCCATGCACCGCCGCCTCGATCGTGAGCTCCTCGTATGCTTTCACCACCTGGAGCAAACCGCGTACGGCCGGCGACAACGGCTTGCTGAGCGAGAGCGGTGAGGCGCCGCTGCCGGAGATGACGCACGGCACCTCAATTGCCGCATCCTTCGGCAGAAACGGGATGATCCCGTTGTTGCGCGTGTTCACGATCTGAATGTCCTTCCTGTTGTTATGGATGGAAGCGATCAGCTGCACCGCCGCCTCCGAATACCAGGCGCCTCCGCGCTGGTCGAGCTGCTTCGGCTTCACGTACAGGTCAGGATTCTGATAGATCTCGAACAGCTCCTGCTCCAGCCGCTTGATCACATCCGCGCGCGTCTCGCCTTGCTCCAGCTGTTTCAGTTGATCATCCAGCATCCTGTCCTTCAGATAGTAATAGCGCAGATAGCTGCAGGGCAAGGAGCCAAGCGACCGAAGGAAACCTTCTCCCCAATCATGGTCGGGGATGTTCTTCACCTTCAAGCCCTCGCCGTTGTCGAATGCCTGCAGCACTTCCTGTGTGCGATCGGCCCCTCGGATGAGCACGCGCTGCGTCCAGTTCAGGTGATTGATGCCGACCATCTCGATGTCCACCTCATCCGGCGCCACTCCCATCACCTGGGCGATCTGCATGCGGGTATGGATGGGCAGATTGCACAGCCCGATCGTCCGCACCCTGGAATGCTTCAACACAGCCTCGGTGATGATGCCTGCCGGATTGGTGAAGTTGATGAGCCAGGCGGTTGGCGCCAGCTCCTCGATGTCACGGCATATGTCCAGGATGACGGGGATCGTGCGGAGCGCTTTGGCCATGCCGCCCGCGCCGGTGGTCTCCTGTCCGATGCAGTTGTGACGCAGCGGGATGCGTTCATCAAGCGCGCGAGCATCCAGCATGCCGACTCGGATCTGCGTCAGGACGTAGCTCGCGCCGCGTATGGCCTCACGACGGTCCAGGGTGAGATGCAGGCGGATCGGGAGGTTGGCATGCTCGATCATGCGCCTGGCGAGGCCGCCCACGATCTCCAGCTTGCGCCTGCCCTCCTCGATGTCGACGAGATACAGATCGGTCACGGGCAACTGATGATGATACCGGATCAATCCATCGATCAGTTCGGGCGTATAGGAAGACCCGCCTCCGATCACCGCCACTTTCAGGGATTTGTCACTCATGGTCGCTCTCCTCTTCCGTTTGATGAGATATGATTGGATCCAGCCTTCCTTCACCTGTGGTGTACGCTGCGTTGTCCCGGACGTCAGCAACTGTGTCAGCTCTGGTGGACATGCCTGAAATGTCCGCAGCGTTCATGCCAACACGGTCATTGGCTGACATCCCCGCACCAACGTCGGTGACTGTCAAGCCTTCGCCATCCACGATTGCCGTGCCAGCATCTCCAGGGGGTGTCATGCCTGCCCCGTCCATGGCGAGCAGCACAGCGCCATATACCGGCTCCAGCTTCGGCAGGACGAACGTCGTGTCCGGATGCTCTGCCTGCACGGTCTGCTTCAGCTCGGACAACAGCCAGGGGCTTCTGCCCTTCCGGAAGACGCTGCCGACCAACACGATGGGGATCGCCCGATCGATGCCGAAGTCCCCCATGCGCCGGATGACGGACTCCGCCGCCAAGCCCAGTTCCCTGCCTGTCAGCTTCAGCAGGCGGATGGCCAGTTCATCCCCTTCCTCCGCCGCTTCGTGCAGCACGATCGTCAGCTCGCCCGGCACCGAAGCAACCTGCCGATCCAGATAATCATCCACCATCTGCTCCATCGAGCGGTAGCCCAGGAACTCCGGAACCTTCCGGGTGAGGATGGATGGGATCTCCCGCTCCTCCCAGGAGCGGATCGCAAGGCGGAACGTTTCGATGGCCATCATATCGCCGCCTGCGCAATCTCCATAGAGGTAGCCGAACCCGCCGATCTGCACGATCCTCCCGTCCTTGCTTCGGCCGACCGCATTCGTCCCGCTTCCGTTGATCAGGACGACGCCGATATGATCCGGCGTGCCCGAACGAAGCCCCGCCATCGCATCGGACGTGAGCTCCCATCTCCGGATGGACGGAAACGCTTGCGAGATCGCTCCTCTCAGGATGCGAAAGTCCGCTTCCCTGTCCGCACCTGCCAGCGCAAAATGCACATACTCCAGCTCCTCACCGGCCAATCCCGCCGCGCCCAGCGCCTCATCGACCGCCTCCTTGAGATTCCTGATGGCCAGGTCGATCCCGATCGTCTGATGATTGCAGCCTGCCGATCTCCCTTCACCGTACACATGCCCCGCAGCATCCGCGATCACCACATGCGTCTTGCTGCCTCCTCCATCCACACCCATCACAAAGGTCATGTGCCACTCCCCCACATCGCTCTTGGTCAACTTGCCAATTGTAACCCACTCACCGCTTTTCACAGCATACGTGACTGAGTTGGCTTGGTGCCGACCGTGTCCTCGCAGATCCACCATTCCGGTAGCGACCAGCCAAGGCAAGTCATCCCCTGCCCCGCGCTTGCTCGGCCGGTCCGTCACCCGTTGCACACCGTCATCTGCCACTTTTCGGTCACCTTGTTGCACGCCGTCACCTGCCGCTCTCCATGCACCCGTTGCTCGCACTGCCTCTCGCACGACGTCACCCGTTGCACACCGTCATCTGCCACTTTCCAGTCACCTGCTGCACGCCGTCACCTGCCGCTCTTCATGCACCCGTTGCTCTCCCTGCCTGTTGCTCACTCGTCACTTGCACAGGGAACGCAGATGATAACTCAGTGTGTCAACCATCTGTCGGTACGTCAATTTGTCGGGATGCAACAGGTGGTGAACCGCCATGCCATCCACCAGAGCATGAAGCCGATACACCTCAAGATCCGCTCGCAGATCTTCCCTGGCCAGTCCCAGCTTCCTGAGCGACTGGATCGCCCACTCGAACCCTTGCCGCATGTCGTTGTACACCTGATCGCTTAATTGCTTGAGACGCGCATCCACGAGAGCCTTGGCGGAAAATACGAACCACACCTCCGCTTCCACCCGCCGCTCTTCGTCCAGAGGCAACAGCTCGCTGATCGCATCCTGAATCGCCATGACCGGACTCTCCGCAGTCATCATGTTCTTCTCCCGAATCCGTGTCGCGACCCGTTCAGAGACAAGTTCCATGGAGAATTGGAGCAGATCCGACTGCGATGGGAAATAATGGCGAAGAGATCCGACGGACATTCCGGTCTCCCTGGCGATGTTTCGCACGGTGGCGTTGTCCAGTCCTTCCCGGACGATGACCTTCCAGGTTGCTTTGGCGATTTCTATTTTTTTCGCATCGTGATCTACCAGTTTTGGCATGGTTTTATTTTAGCACACTTGTATTATCAAAGAAAATCGATTATGATCTAATACAGTTGTATTAAAAAGACAGGAGTGGACATCATGATCGGTTGGTTAATCGTCGCATGTGAGATTGGATTCTGGCTGTTTATTCTTGCTGGCCTTACGGCCAGATATATTCTGAAGAAGCCCCGAACAGGTGCTGCTCTGCTCATCTGTGCGCCTGTGACCGACCTGGTTCTGCTGATCGCGACATCGATTGATCTGAGGAATGGCGCGACAGCCACCATGATGCATGGCATTGCGGCGGTCTATCTTGCCGTCAGCATCGTCTACGGCCACAGGATGATCAAATGGGCGGACAGCTGGTTCGAATACCGCTTCGCGGGTGGACCGAACCCCAGGAAACCCAAGACTTACGGGGCAGAGTTGGCCAAGGAAGAGAGGGCGGGATGGTACCGGCATTTCGTCGCCTGGGCGATCGGCTGCTCGATGCTGCTCACGATGATCCTGCTGATTGACGGAGCGGAAGGCATTCAGGAGACGGTGAGCCTGATCACCAGCACAGGGGAACTGGGCGAGATCCATGTGCCGTCTACGATGGCGCTGGCCAGGACGATCATGGTATGGACGTTGTTGCTGGTGATTGACTTTCTGATCAGCTTCAGCTATACCGTATTCCCGAAAGAGGCCCCCAGACAACCGAATGCGCCGTAAGCGTCCCCTCAGAAGCCTGGTCCCTCGAGCAACGGCATCGAAGGGACCTGATCGCGCGGCCCGCTGTTCCATGTTCCCGCCTTATGCAACCACGGATTAAAAACACAGCCAATCAGATCCAGCACTCGGGCAGCGGGTTGATGCCGGCTTGTGGCGAGTTGTGCGACTGACTGATGTACCGGAAGGGATGGCAGTCCTGCGCGGATCATGCTTGTCACACGCCGGCGGTTGCCATATAATTAATTATATGTAATTACATTAGCGCATTATGATATATGATGCTGCCAGCAGCATTCCCATCGCCACCATAAGGTGTGGTCGGACCTCTGATCGGACTTGAAGGGAGAAGGCGTGATGGCTATTCAAACGGTTCTCGGTCCAGTATCTCATTTAGGCTTCTGCCATAGCCACGAGCATCTGTTTATCGCTCGCGGAACGCCGGCACTCATCAACCCTGTGCTGGTCATCGATGACTACGAACTGACGAAGCAGGAGGCGCTGATGTTCAGGGAAGCCGGCGGCGAAGCGATCGTCGACGCCCAGCCGCTGGGCTGCGGAAGGATGGAGCAGGAACAGATCAGGCTGGCGCAGGAGACCGGTCTGAAGCTTTTATTGCCGACGGGTTTCCATAAATTGTCCTTCTATCGTCCGGATCACTGGATACGCACATACGATGCCAGACGGTTGGCGGACATCTTCATTCATGAGCTTCAGACGGGGATGTTCGTCGGGACGGATGAACAGGAACCCGGTGAATATATCGAAGCGAGGGCGGGTTTCGTCAAGGTCGCCATCGACCAGGAGAGGCTGATGGACCGCGACAGGAGATGGTTCGAGGCATCCGCAGAGGCTTCCCTGGCAACGGGCGCTCCCATCATGTGCCATGTGGAATCGAGCGAGCAGGCATGGGAGCTTGTCCGATATTACAAGAGCCGAGGAGTGCCTGCCGAGCGGATCATCATCTGCCACCTCGACCGGTCGCTCGACGAGCCGGAGCAGCACCTGCTCATCGCCGAGGAAGGCGTCTACCTGGAGTATGACACCATCGGCCGATTCAGATATCATGACGATGAAGGCGAGGCCGAGCTCATCGTCAGGATGGTGAACGCGGGCTTCGGTGACCAGCTCCTGCTGGGTCTGGACACCACCAGAGCCCGCCTGTTGGCCTACCAGGGTGAGATCGGGCTGACGTACCTGATTCGCAGCTTCCTGCCGCTGCTCAGACAGAGAGGGCTCAGTCAGGCCGATATCGACCGCTTCATGATCCACAACCCGAGTCGCGCGTTCTCGATATCCCGATAGCGGAAGGCCGAACGTCGCACCTTTGCGTAAAGGCGACATCAACGCAGCCGCTGATGCGATCGAAGTCGCCTTTTCTGCTTACTGCTCTTCCAAAGTGGTCGATGCACCCTGTAATCTTCAGCTTACAGTCCGCCGATGCGGTCGATGCACCCTGTAAATAGATTTCTTCTGCTTGCAGCTCCGCCTCAAGATGGCAGAAGGGAACGTGTTCCGCATGCTGACACAAGAAAGGACGGCAACCGAATCGGTATGCCGTCCTTTCCTTGTCCCAGATGCTCATCCGACAGCCCTTCTGCCTGCCAACGACCGACTCCCCGTCACCATGCATACAGTTCCGGGGTTTCGCCGCCGGGGCCCGGGAAGATCTCGTCCAGCTCCTTCATCGCGCTCTGATCGAGGGAGATCTCCACCGCGCGCAGGCTATTGCGCAGCTGCTCCACGGTGCGTGGGCCGATGATGGCCGCCGTGAACGCCGGATTGGCCAGGATCCAGGCGAGCGCCACATTGGCCTCCGACTCGCCCAGCTCCTGGCACAGCTTCGAGAATCGCTCGAGGCTCTCCCGATGCTGCGCGATCCTCTCCTGCTGGCGAGAGGTTCTCCCCGTCTCCAGCTTGCGCTGCCAGTTGCCGCCGAGCAGGCCGCCATCCAGCGGTCCCCAGGCGACCAGGCCGATGCCGAGATCCCTCGCTGCCGGGATCACCTCCATCTCCGGCAGACGGTTCAGCAGGCTGTACTTGTGCTGCTCGCAGGCGATCCCCATGAAGCGCCGCGCCTCCGCAGCCGCCTGCGCCTTGACCAGGTGCCAGCCCGCGAAGTTGCTGGAGCCGATATAGTCCACCTTGCCGCTGCGAACCTCCCTCTCGAAGGCCTCCCAGATCTCGTCCCACGGCGTGCGACGGTCGATATGGTGCATGTAGTACAGATCGACATGTTCGGTCTGCAGCCTGCGCAGCGATCCTTCCAGCTGGCGGCGGATCTTGTACATGGACAAGCCCTTGATGTCGTTGGGTCGGTCGGGATCGCCGATCGGCTCATAGACCTTGGTCGCCAGCACCACCCGCTCCCTGCGCTGGTTGCCCTGCGCGAACCACCGGCCGATGATCGATTCCGTCAGCCCGGCGTTCTCGCCCCATCCGTAGATATTGGCCGTATCGAAGAACTGGATGCCCGCCTCCAGCGCTTCGTCCATGATGCGGAACGCTTCCGCCTCATCGGTGTCCACGCCGAAATTCATCGTGCCGAGGCACAGTCGGCTGACTCTCAGGCCTGTCCTGCCGAGATACGTGTATTGCATGTCCTGTCCCTCCCGAACGTTAATCGTTCCACCGCGGATTGTCGACAATCAGCGGCTCGCCATTTCGTTCAATGATCAGCTTCCGGAACCCCTTGGTCTCGATCGTCTTGTAGTCATGCCCGGCATCCGCCCGGAATACGAAGAACGTCACCAGCGGCTCCTTGCCGGTATTGATGCTGCGATGCGCGTACCTGGGCGGAACGTATACCGCCTGCCCCGGCAGGAAGCGCTGCGCGCTCCAGTCGCCCTCCGGATTCTCGAGCAGCAGGTATCCCTCGCCCGACAGGCAATAGTAGACTTCACCCGTATCCAGTATGGTGTGAAAATGTCCCTTCGTCATGTGATACTCATCGCCCACCTTGCCCGGATAGACGATGCTGGTGCCGAACAGCAGCTCGCCAGGATGCGAGGGAAGCGACAGCTCATAGAATTCATATACGAGCTGATCGTCTTCAGCCAGCTTCCGCTCATAGGCCTCCGCGTCAGCGAACATTCCCTTCATCTGGGACAAATACCTTCTGGTAGATTCCCTGTCCTTCGACATGCCGTCCTTCAGATCAAAATACAGTGAAAATGGACGGACACCGGTTTGTGCATCGGATGGTGCGCCAGTTTGACCAGCCATGGTTCCTCCTCCTTATCCTCTGATCGAATTGGACAATTTTTCTATCTGCTCGAATCTTTCCGGTGTGATCTCCACATCAAACACTTCTGCGATCACCTGCGTCCAACCGTGCAGGAAATAGACCCATCCGTCCTCAATATACAGTTTGCGCTGCTGTTGCACCGCTTGCGCCTGCTTCATGAACTTGAGATCGCCGCGATAGTTCAACTCCCATACCAGACTGTTCTCGGGGAACACCGCATCATCCGTCAGAGGAGAACCAGGCCGGTCCTTGCCCAGGCCGGTCGCGTTCACGATCAGCGAATGCGGCGCTATGCCCTGCAGCACACGGTCGTTGTCTCCCGCCTCCGGCGTCAGGTGAAACTCGGCCCTCACATCGGGCCTCAGCGTTCTCACGATGCGCTCAATCTCACGCAGTCTCGGCTCGCTCCGGTTGGTCACGACGATCCTGGACGGAATATTGTCCCCATGCCTCTCCTGCAGGAGGTAAGAGCAGATCGCGATCGCGCTTCCGCCCGCGCCCATGATGAACAGCTCACCCTTGTGGTTACGCCACCAATCTTGCGGGATGAAGGCCTCCATGGCCAGGCCGGATGTGATCGGGTCCTTGGCATGCCCGACCAATCCATCCTCCCGCTTCGAGATGCAGGACAGTTCGCCGAACAGCTCGGCATATGGATCTAGTCTGTCGAACAAGTCCCTGGCCGCATGGTAGAGATCGATCTTGTGAGTGGTGACCAGAGCGCCGAGCGAGAGCTTGTCATGCTTGATAAACTCAACCACTTGCCGATATTTATCCGGATCCGCATGAATCTCGATATCGATCCCCTTGATCACTGCGTCTCCCAGACCCAGCACAGGTGCCCATAACGGAAAAAGCTTCATGATCGATGACTGTCCGGTTGTCACGCCTATAAAATACATCGTCGGTTGCTGAGCACTCATCAGCTGGTTCAGATGCACCGTCAGCTTGCCGTGCAGGATGATGTCCTTGGCATGGCAGTTCCGGATCTTCCCGCCGAGCCTGCGGATGAAGTCGCGGATGATCTCGCCGTTGCGGTAGAACTTCTCCGGTGAATTGATGATGTTCACCGGATCGAAGTGCACGGCGAGCTGCGGCCGGTCGATGGCCTCGATCAGCTTCAGGTAGGAGTCCGCGGAGTCCGGATACGCCCACGGCATCATCTCCAGCGCATAGAAGGTGCGCCTGGGCTTGACCGCGTCGATGATCTCGCGCACGGAATCGACGATCAGGGCGAAGGTATCGTCGGTCAGATTGTCCGGATGGGGACCGTCCCATTGCTCGCCCCTGGATCCGGTGATATTCACGCACACTCTGGCCTCGATCTTCTCCGCCAGCTCCAGCTGCTTCTGCGCGAAGAGGATCGCCTGCTTCCGTGTATGCTCATCCTGGCTGATCGGATTGCCCCAGGCGCCGACCTCGGAGATCGCGATGTCGTGCGCCCTGGCGGCATCCGCGAAGGCCCGGATCACGGCTTCATCGGCCCGATGATCGATCGGACAGGGCACCGCCCGGTAGCCCAGCTCCTGCGCCGCCGCGATCCATTCATCCGCACCGTTGTAATCTCGCTTGACATAACCGCCCAGTCTCATGTGGCTCATTCCTTTCCATATGCTGCATGCGCCGGTATTCGGGCGATGCTGGCCCCGCCGGTCGGGCCCGCACGCCGCTCGCGCGATGCGCGCGATGATCGCCCAGCCGTCCGGCTTATATATCGCTTGCTCGATTGCCAGCGTCACGCCTGTTTGTCGTCCAGCAGGCGATTCACTTCCGCAGCTGTCGGCATGGCCGGTATCGCGCCGACCTTGGTGGTCGCGAGCGCTCCGGCAGCGTTGGCGAAGCGGATCGCCTCGATCGTCTGATCGTCCACCGCGAGGACGAATTCACCCGCTTCATCAGCCCGGGCCAGAAGTCTCGACAGCAGCCCTGCCACAAAGGCATCTCCCGCGCCTGTGGTCTCCGCCACCTCGACGCGATGGCCCGGTATGCTACCGCTGTGCGTGTTGTCGGAATAGTAGCAGCCCTGATCCCCTCTGGTGATGACGACCAGCCTCGGTCCTTGCGACAAGATGTATTGGGCTGCAGCGGACAGCGAGTCGCAGCCGGTCACGAACTCCATCTCTTCCTCGCTGATCTTCACCACGTCCGCCAGTGCAAAGGCAGCGCGGATCTCCCGCTTGGCCGTCTCCTCGTCGCTCCACAGGTTGAGCCTCAGGTTCGGATCGTAGGAGATGAGCAGCCCATGCTCCTTCGCATACTGCACAGTGCGCAGGGTGGCCTCCCGCACCGGTTCAGCCCCTAGAGACACGGAGCCGAAATGCAGGATCCTCCCGGACGCGATATAGCTCTCGGAGATCTCCTCCGGCCTCAGCATCATGTCCGCGCCTGGATGGCGATAGAAGATGGCATCGCGGATGCCATCGGAGCGCACGGCCACATAGGACATCGTCGTACGGGCATCATCATCGAAGCATACCTGCGAAACATCGACCTGATAGTCGCGCAGCGTCTGCACGAGATATTCCCCGAATGGGTCGTTCCCCACCTTGCCGATGAAAGCCGACGACCGTCCCAGTCTCGCCAGCCCGGCCGCCACGTTGGCAGGCGCTCCGCCGGGAGCTTTGGTGAAGCCCGAGCTCGACACGAGGGAACTGTCCCTGTCCACCGACACAAAATCGATCAAAAGCTCCCCGATACATATCACTTCCGGTTTCATGTCATGCTTCCCCTGATCTGTGAGAACTGTAATTGACTGTTTTCACATGTGACCGATTCGTCACACCTTGCACGCGTATTCCCCGACCATTTTCACGCATGCAGCCACATCCATCGTCCATTCAAACTTTTAAAGCGTTTTCGAATCTCCGATGTTTATCAGCCTGTTCCGCCGCGGCCAGATGACGGTTCCCGGAGAGGTCAGCCACCCTTACGCAACGACACGAACCATCGTTCAATACCCTGACAGGCACCTCGACGATCCATCAGAGCTTCGATGCGGCAGCTTCCATCAATATGTAAAAGGCCTGACCTTCCGTGGCTGTCCCCGGCTTGTCGAAGGTAGGCGATCCGCAGACATCCCTGACCAGCCCGAACTCATCCACCTTGCTGTTCGCAGCCTTGCGCATCGCATCGGCCCGTTCCAGCAATCCGGCATCCAACCAGCCTTCCTTGACGCCGGAATAGATCGCATAGGCGAACATCTGGGCAGCATTGGTCTCCACGAACGTCGACGGATCATCCAGCACATCATGGAACAATCCATCCTCTCTCTGATGAACCAGACAACCTTCCAGCAGCTCCTGCAGATAACCGATCAGCCGCTTCTTTTCTTCCCCCATATGTTCAGGCAATGTCCGGATCACGCGCACCAGACCAGCCGCAGCCCAACCGTTGCCGATGCCCCAGCAGTCCTTGCGCGCAAATTCCCGCTTGTCGTCATCCCAGATATGGGACAGCATCTTCTTGTCCTCATTCCATAACAGCTCGCGATAACGTTCGATCTGGCGAACCGCTTCTTCACACTGGCCGGCTGCCGCGAGAAAAGGCGGACACATATAGAAGGAATCCACCCACACCTGCCGGATATGTTGCAGATGAGAGATTGCTCCGTTGCCCGTTCTCGGCGCGGCGTTCAACAGATATTCCAGCATCCTGTCCGCAGCCTCCCGGTACCTGGCATCGCCTGTCAGTTCCCAGGCCAGGAGCACCGCCTCACCATTGCTTGCCGGATCGGTAACCGCCTGCTCACCGTGCATCACGCCGAGCCTGCCCGTCGCCTCCTGGCGAACGCAGGCATCATGCGCGAACAAGACCGCCTCTTCCTTGAATCCGCTTTCAAGAAGCGCCTGTGCGGCCACCCCCTGCTCCCAGCTGTAACGTTGCATCGCCAACATCGCCTGTTTGACCTTGAGCACCTGATTGTTCATTCTTTCACCCTTCTTTACGTGATAACTTTAATATGTCTTTACATTTATGGAGAGCAAATGAGGGCATGCGCCCCCCACTCACCGCCCGGCTATCTGATGCCAAGCTCAAATGTAAACTGGCTTCGGTCGCCGCGGTATCTGGCCAGCGAGTATTCGATCGGCGTCTCGTCCGTCAGATACGTCACGCTTCGAATGTACTGGATCGGCGCTCCCTTCTCCACCGAGAGGAGCTTCGCTTCGTATTCGCCCGCGATGGTCGCTTCCAGCGTTCGCACCGCCTTCAGCAACTCGCAACCGCAGACCGTTCGCAGAAGGTCATACATCGACTCCGACTCGAGATCCTTGTCCATGATCGGATGGCACTTGTCATAGGGAAGATAGGTCACGACATAGACGATGGGCTCGTCATTGGCCGACCGCAGCCGTCGCAGCTGGATCACGTCGCTGTCGATCGGGATCTTCAGCATCTCGGAGATGCTCTTGTCGCTCTTGACCACCTTCATTCCGAGCACCTTCGTCGATGGCGTCAGACCTTTCTTGCGCATCTCGTTGTTGAAGCTGTCCAGCACCTGAAGGAAGGATTGGTTAATCTTGGGCTTCGTGATGAATGTCCCTTTCCCTTTGTACCTTTGCAGGTAACCCTCGAACACCAGTTCATTGATCGCCTGCCTTACCGTCGGTCGGCTGATGCCAAAATGCTCGCTCAACTCAACCTCGGTCGGGATCTGCTGGTTATCCGGGTTCTTCGTGATGTAGTCCAACAGGATTTCCTTCAATTGATAATAGTAAGGGATGGGGATATCCTTGTTTAGAGTTTTCGAGAACAAATCCGACATACAGCGTCATTCCTATCCATCATAAATACGTAAATATGTCATTACATATTCTTTGATTTTTATTTTATTCGAAACAGGTAAGCATGTCAATTGATATTATGGTTTTTCATGACTTTTATGGCAATCCGGCTCCATATGGCATGTTCCACCTTCGCTTCATCATCTGAAGGTCCAACACTCATCGCAAGGAACGACGGGCCGTTATCTGATGCATCCCATGGGGATCGGATCTCCTCCGGACATCAAATAACGGCTCCGCGTGTCCTCCTGGCCCGGCCCGACAGATGAAGCCGCAAGCAACCATCCTGCTGAGTGCAGTCTCATCTTCCGACATCCGTTTGTTGCCCGTCAGACGGGCGGTTGCCCGCATGTGCCGCGTTAATCCATCGCGTTGGTGGACATACAATCCGCTGTTACTCCGGCAGATGCCGCGTTGATCCATCGTCTGGCTGGCCTGTCAGTCTGGCGGTTGCCCCGACACCCGCCTCACGGATCCATCATCGTTGCTGACTCGCCGGTCTGGGGGCCGCCTCGCATTGTGAGCGCTGGTCCATCATAGCTGCTGGACACCCAGTTTGGGGGCCGACCCGCAGATTGACTGATGCTTCGTTCAACGGCGCGCTCATTCTACATTCAGCTCCGCCGCTCACAGACCCAGATATTCCTTGATGCCTTCGACGATCGCTTCGGCTACGGACTGCTGAAATGTCTCCGTCAGCATGACCCGTTCATCCTCCGGATTCGTGAGATAACCGATCTCCAGCAGCGCGGCGGGCATCGTCGTATCCCTCAGCACGAAGAAATTCTCCTGGGTGACACCACGGTCCCGGAATCCTGTCGCCTGCGCAACATGCCGGTGGATAATCGTCGCCAGTCCGAGCGAGTTGTCATGGTAATAGAACGTTTCGGTGCCGGTGACGGTGGGATCTGCGAAGGTATTGGCGTGTATCGATATGAACAGGTCAGCTTCCAGCTCATTGGCAAAATTCGGCCGATCCCTCGTTTCCGAAGACAGGAAGATATCCTTGTCTCTCGTCAGATGCGCCTCCACCTCCGGCACGTCCTCAAGCAATCTGGCAACTTTCAGCGAGACGGCGAGGGTAAAATCCTTTTCGTAGGAACCGCTCGCTCCTTCGGCGCCTGGATCTTCACCGCCATGCCCAGGATCGATGACCACCTTGAACGGTTCTTTCTCCGGTTCAGCGGGGCTCAATGTCTCATCGGGTTCCTCAAGCTGTTGATTGGCGGCCGAGATGTCGTTTTGCTCTTCACTCTCACTCACTGCTTGAGACAAACTTGGCTCTGCGAGCATGTTTGTCGCGATGATTGCTCCGAAGACCAGGATGCATAGTGTTACCAGGATAATGAAGTTCCTTTTTTTCATCATAATAGTGCGTTCTCCATGCCAGTTCAGATTATCGATCAGGAGCCAAGGTGCTTAATGTCCGCATGATGTATGACAGGTCCAAGGGTCATGCTGGTTGGAACAGTTCCAGCTTCTCTCCGCTTGGTCCTTTGAAAAAGGCGATCTTCCTCCCATCCAGGATCGTCCTTGGATATTCGTCGGAAATGTCATAGCCATGTTGCTTCAGTTTGCTGATGACGGCATCGATATCATCGACGGTAAGCGCCAGATGGTTGACGATTCCTTCCTCCGCCACTGCGCTCGGGTCACGGCCGACCAGCTCTACCTGAACACTCTCCTGACCGGGGAATGACAGAAACGCCAGCTCCACCTGCTCGTTCAGCCACACCCGCTCCACCAGATTCATGCCGAGGATCTCGGAGTAGAATCGGACCGATTCGTCCATGTTTTTCGCCAGGATGCCGATGTGTTCGAGTTTGACGATCATTGCTTCAGCTCCTTTTCCATGTGATCATAGTTCGCGACGCGCTTTCTTCATTATAACCTGATCGGTGACAAATTCCCACACTTTCAACCATTTTTCATTCGAATTCATGAGTCCGGCTGCCTGGCCTCCATGCGTACAGGTATGGATTTGCATGGGCAATCCTTCAACTTCTACCTGTCGCGATCCGTCATCAACTTAGGTACATAAACTGATTGGTGTGTCTGTTCGACCTGTCATGATTGCTCATCGCCTTGCGTTTGCACATGAACCAATCGGCAATTCTGCACCTCCAACCTGACATGATTCAACTCAGGTACATGAATGGATTGGTGTGCCTGTCCCTCAGACCTGTCTGAGCTGTGATCGCTTTGCGAATTTTTATGAAGTGAGCACCTTCGCCCTTTGATGAACTATTATCGCCATATGCACCTATTACTTAGACATGTGATTTCGGAATCTCGCTGCATGGGTTGACAGTTTGCAATCATTTGGTAATATGGACATATAAGTAAACCATTCGTGTGTGTAAACGATTTGCATTCCAGGTGAATCTTGCGTAAGCAGGCGAAGCACGCCTCTGATCCGACGACCCTTGGGCCGGGATTGGAGGCGTTATTTTTTGCGCGCATATTCTCGTATTCTTAATGAAGGGAAGTGTAAAGGATGAGACCCTACGTTGAGTTTGAGGATGCATGGGCTGAATTTGTTGAGCGGGAGACGCGCTCTGCCACTGGTAAACGTCTGGAGAGGCTGAAGAAAGATCTGGTGGGAGAGAAGAAGCTGTTCTCCGAGGTGCTGTGGCCGATCTTCCAAAGTTTCGAGGGCTTCTCTCTCGAGTATGAATTCAAGAACCGCTCTGGCGTAAGCATGTTCGTGGACGCGTTCTACCATCCGCTGAACTTCGCCTTCGAAAGTGAGGGCTATGCGTATCACGCTGAGTTGATCACGCGGGAGCGATTCTCATTCGAGCGAGATCGTATCCGGACCTTGGTCTGGTATGGGTATCATTATATCCCGTTCAGTTGGGATGAGCTGGACAAGCATCCGGAAGCCTGTCGCCGAAGTGTCCACGAGCTGCTAGGCAAGTACGGCGCTTCCAAGGAACGCGCGATCCGTGAGTTAACCGTGTGCGAACGCGAAACCATCCGCTATGTATACTTCCTGAATCGGCCCTTTCGTCTGGAGGATGTGCGGTATTGTCTGGGGCTTCAAAATGACACAAGCAGGAAAGTCATACGCAGTCTGATGGCGAAAGGAATGGTCCGGCCAGCAGGTGAAGGTCGTGTAAGGCTAAAGCTTTTCGAATGCACGGATCTGGTGAAACAATATATATGGTCGTAGGCAGGATGCCGCTAAAGTAATGTTATCGGCTTATTCGATTCCATGCTCATGGGCGATGGCTCCTCATGGCACCGATTTCCCAAGATGTAAGCAGATTTTTTCTGCTTACAGTCTGCTCACCGCGCGTCTCTCCTGCTGTAAGCAGATTTATTCTGCTTACAGTCTGCTCACCGCGCGTCTCTCCTGCTGTAAGCAGATTTATTCTGCTTACAGTCTGCTCACCGCGCGTCTCTCCTGCTGTAAGCGGATTTTTTCTGCTTACAGTCTGCTCACTGCGCGTCTCTCCTGCTGTAAGCAGATTTTTTCTGCTTACAGTCTGCTCAC
>Ga0310833_100301_pt1 | contig 44342 bp, 42 predicted proteins | sample SM_ome_FD_201312 | JGI IMG/M metagenome (GOLD analysis project Ga0310833, IMG submission 201312) | Sorghum-adapted microbial communities enriched on stacked mutant (SM) sorghum from Joint BioEnergy Institute, Emeryville, California... ...
CTTTCTCTGGAATGTGTTGTGGTCCAAATCAGAGAATACCCTACCTTTTTTCTTTTGTTCTAGCAAAATGCTTTACACAAAATTTTATACATCATCTTACTTTCAGTTTGGAAAAGAAAACACCTCCCCTGCATTTGATAATTTTCCTACGAGGAGGTGTGACTTTTTATATACATTATCCCGCTAAGCTACTCGATAATCATATTTTATCAAGTGAAAATCATTTAAAAGTTTGACCAACACTATTTGACAAAAAAGCATTGTCAATGGGTAACCCCAGAAGACTTGATTAACATAGCGCCATTCAAGATTTTAACATTTATTTTATCGAACTTTTTTTCTGCCCAAAGTTCTATTATCTTTTTTAACTCATTTGTTTCAATTACACATTCACTTTCTCCCTCAATACTAAAGTTATCAATTATTTTTGTTGTTTCTTTATTAATTTCCAATGTACAATTGTTACCTGTACTTTCCTCATAATTTGACTCGCCACTTAAAACTTTGTTTATTAAATCTAACCACGGTTGACAACTACCTTGAATATCGCCCATTAGAAGTATTGCTACAGGAGAAATAGCATCTGGAACATCTACCACAATACCGCCTTCGGTTTCCCTAAACTTAATTTCATATTTCATACTTTCCACACTCCATTAATATATTGGATAAACCGTTAAAATTTTACCATTAGCGTCTAATCTCATATGAATTTTCATACCGTTAGGTAAAGTCGCTTCATATAAATTATCCTTTACCCTCCGTTTATTATTATAAAGAAAGAATCATATGAAAGGCCCATGGTCATTTCATCTGTTGACTTCCATTGTTAGAGTGTGGAATTGTCTCAACAATCATGCCGCGAGCCATCGGTTAAGATTATGCGACGGTTACCATATTGGTAAGCAAAAGGAGAATCATGAAAGCGAGAGAGAGGATATTTCAGTATGGGAACAAGGTCAACATGTGTAGCCATATGAAAGACGGTGTCGTCATGAACGAGCCCGCCTATGCGAAGCAAGGAATCGGGTTCCTATCTCCTTGTTTGTTTCGGCGTAAATGATGTGAGTAGTTTTTGCTTATCTGTCAACTACGGAAATCCAATGAAACAGAAGGAACGCCTGTTTTTAAAATAAAAAAGAGTTCCAACCGAATCTTATACGGACCGGGTTGGAACTTTTTTGTTTATCGCTGGTCGGCAGGAAAGACGATGCCGGTTTGTCTTCGTGCTTCGTCCATGATTTCCATCGTCCAAAGCGAATGGCAATGTGAGTTGATTGTTGATTCATGCTTGCCGCTTTCAATTAAACGGATAAATTCTTCGGCTTCATAATACATCGGCGGTTTATCTTGTGGGACGGTGATGTCCTCAACGCGCCCATCACGGTAGCGGATTTCGATTTTCGCTGGCGTATGGATGGCGTCAATGATCATGTTTCCATCTTCGCCTTGGATTTCTGAAGGCAAGTGTGAGTTGGTGATTTTGGAATAAAAGACGACCGCATCCATATCCCCATAATCCAACACGATCGCTCCTTCGCCGTCAACGCCGGATTCGAGCTTCACACTTTGCGCTTTTACGCTGCGGGGCTTACCAAACAAAGTGACCATCGGGTACAGGCAGTAGACGCCAAGATCCATAAGCGCCCCGTTCGAGAAAGTGGGGTTGAAGGCGTTCAACACAGTCCCTTGTTTGTAGGCATCATAACGCGACGAGTATTGGCAATAGTTCGCGGCGTAGCGGCGGATGCGGCCGAGTTTATGTATGTGTTGACGGATGGCCGCAAAGTTCGGCATGAGCGTTGATTTCATCGCCTCCATCAGCACGACACCATTTCGCTTGGCCGCTGCGATCATCGCTTCGACTTCTTTCGCGTTGGAGGCGAGCGGCTTTTCGCACAACACATGTTTGCCGTGATTCATCAACAAAATCGCTTGTTCAGCGTGAAACGCGTTAGGGCTCGCGATGTAGACGGCGTCAATGTCATTGCTTTTCGCTAGTTCTTGTAAATCGGTGAATGTGCGCGGCGCCCCGACTTTCTCGGCAAATCGCTTAGCGGTTTCGTCTGTTCGCGAGTAGACAGCAGCGAGCTCGAAGGAATCGACGAGGCGCGCGGCATTGATAAACGCTTCGGTGATCCAGTTTGTGCCGATTGTCGCGAATCGCACCATGTTGTTTCCCCCTTTGTTGGTATCGACCATCATTGTACCATAAATCGAATGAGAAGATTTGGTTTTCGTCGATGTGCTTTTTTTCCTCTATTTTTCATACAGCTCAATCGGCAATCCGTCCGGGTCTTGGAAGAAGGTGAACCGTTTGTTGGTCGCTTCATCGATACGAATCGGTTCAGGCTCGATGCCATGGCGGCGTAAATAGGCGATCGCCTCATCCATGTCATCGACGGCCAATGCGAGATGGCGCAGCCCGCACGCTTCCGGGTAGCTTGGGCGTTTGGGTGGGTTTTCAAACGAGAACAGCTCAAGTTGAATTCCGCCGTCCGCTTCTAAATCGAGTTTGTATGAGCGGCGCGCGGCACGGTATTGCTCACGGAGAGGACGAAAGCCAAGAATTTCAGTGTAAAACCGTTTGGATCGCTCATAGTCCGAGCAAATGATGGCGATATGGTGAATGGTCGTAAGACGCATGTCAAATCCTCCTTTATCTATGACGTCTTTTCCGTTCGGTAAACGGAGCGGGCAGGTTAATGGTGACAAGCAATGTGCTCCAACAATAAGATTTCTCCAATAGAGAAGCCTTGACTCTAATGCGCTGGATGACTGAGCGTGGGGGAACGGTTGTTTTTCACCATTCCTCTAAAAAGCTTCCGAATACGAATGTTTCTTTGTTAGCTATCGATTGGACCATCATCGTTCTTCAATGATGTTCTTTGCCTTTGTTGTAAGGGCAAGAAGTTATTATTTTGCGATAATGGAGATCGGTTTCGAGGATTGTCGAAACTAGCGAAAAATGTCCACTCTCCTAATATTGACAGCTTGACAACCTATATACTATCATAAAACTTGTAGGTTGAAAATTTAGAATATTCACTTGCTATTTTTGTAGAAAAAAGAGTCCTTACCACGACTTTTTTGTAAGCGCTTAACCTCTGTGATGCCTCATGATCGCAACACCATCGATGCTGCACCATCGCGTTTGTTTCCAATGCCAATTTGAGAATAAGAGGAAGGGGATATGGCCGTGATTTATGAGTTTAAGCTTCCTGATATTGGCGAAGGGCTGCATGAAGCCGAGATCATCCGTTGGCTCGTCCGCGAAGGGGATGTGGTCAATGCCGATCAACCAATTGCTGAAATTCAAACGGATAAGGCTATGGTCGAAATGACGACGCCGGTGGCTGGAAAAGTGATGTCACTTGCCGGGCCGGAAGGAGCCACGGTTAACGTCGGGGAGCCGCTGATTGTATTAGATACCGAAGCAGCGGGAGAACCGAGAGGAAATCAATCAGAACAAAGCACTGGTCTTAAGGAAACATCGGCAACCGTCCAAGCGGATCGGGGAACGCGTCCAGCCCGCAAGCGGGTGATCGCAGCGCCATCGGTGCGCAAGCGGGCGCGGGAGATGGGCGTCCCGATTGAGGAAGTGGAAGGAACAGGCGAAGGCGGTCGGGTGACGCTCGCCGATTTGGAGCGATATGTGCGAGAGCGCGAGGCAGCCGTGACGGTGGCCGAAACGGTACAGAGCGGAATCGGCAAGGTCGAAGAAGCGTCTTTCGCTCGCAGCTCTCATGCCGTCAGCGACCGTATAAGCAAGGCGCTGTTTGCGCCACCTTCGACTGGGCCGTCTCCTCTTACTGAGGAAGAAGAACGGATCCCGCTTCGCGGCTTGCGTAAAAAAATCGCCGAAAAAATGGTGAAATCGGTGTATACGGCGCCGCATGTGACCGGGATGGATGAAATCGATGTGACAAAGCTTGTTGAGATCCGCAAGAGCTTAGCCGCCCAATTGGCTGAAGAACGGATCAAACTCACCTATTTGCCGTTTGTCATTAAGGCGGTGACAAGGGCATTGAAGCAATACCCGATGTTTAACGCCACGCTTGATGAAGAGACGAACGAAATCGTGCTGAAGAAACGTTACCACATCGGCATCGCAACGGCGACAAAAGCCGGACTGTTGGTTCCTGTCATCCGCGACGCCGATCAAAAATCAATTCGCGAGCTGGCGATTGAGATCGCCGAGCTTTCGGAGAAAGCGCACCGCCAGGCGCTTCGCCTTGAGGAACTGCAAGGAAGCACGTTCACGATCACGAGCACCGGCGCCGGTGGGGGATGGTTTGCGACGCCGGTCATCAACTATCCGGAAGTCGCGATTTTCGGCGCGCATGCGATCAAGCGGCGACCGGTTGTGATCGATGATGAGATTGTCATCCGCGACATAATGGGGATGTCGCTCACGTTTGATCATCGCGTCATTGACGGCGAGCCGGCCGGGCGGTTTATGCGGACGGTGGCGCATTATTTGGAGAATCCGGAACTGTTGCTGCTGGATGTGCGGTAGGCGGCCGTTAGTTCACTTTCGTTTTGTGAACCGAATAAGACTGTGAGTCGCAAAAAATGATGGGAGGGGATCGCATGTTTGATCCAAAGGAGCTGCCCGTCGAGATGGTGCAAATTCTTGACGAAAACGGGAATGGGGATGAGGCGAAAATCGCGGCGTTTTCCGATGAGTGGCTGCTCGATGCCTACCGAGCGATGCGGCGGGCACGCGTTGTCGATGAGCGGCTGCTGCGCATGCAGCGGCAAGGGCGGATTGGTACATATGCGCCATTTAGCGGCCAAGAGGCAGCCCAAATCGGCAGCGTCCTTGCGCTTCAAAAAGATGACTGGATTTTCCCGAGCTATCGCGAAGTGGCGGTCTGTTTGACGCACGGCATGCCGCTCGAGCAGTTTTTCCATTACGTGCGCGGCCGCCTGTCAGGGAAGAGGATGCCAGAAGAACTGAACATTTTCCCGACACAAATTATCATCGCTGCGCAGACACTGCATGCAGTTGGCTGCGCGTGGGCAACAAAATTGAAAGGCGAATCGCATGTGTCGGTCGCCTATTTCGGCGACGGGGCGACGTCGGAAGGAGATTTTCATGAAGCAATGAATTTTGCCGCGGTGTACAACGTGCCGGTCATCTTTTTCTGCCAAAACAACCAGTATGCGATTAGCGTCCCATACGCGAAACAGACGGCGAGCCGGACGATCGCGCAAAAAGCGCTCGCTTATGGGATGAAGGGGGTGCTGGTCGATGGCAACGATGTGTTGGCCGTCTATGAAACGATGAAACAGGCGGTCGAGGCGGCGCGTCGCGGAGAGGGGCCAATGTTGATTGAGGCGCTCACGTATCGGCTCGGGCCGCACACAACCGCTGATGACCCAACGAAATACCGTCATCCGGAAGAAGTGGAAACATGGCGGAGGAAAGATCCGCTTCACCGCTTGCGGGTGTTGCTTGAGCGGCGCGGGCTGTGGACGGATGCGAAAGAAGAGGAGTTCGTTGCCAAAGTGAACGAGGAAGTGACAGCCGCGTACGAGGCGGCTGTCGCCAGTGAGTCCGGTTCGATTGCGGATGTGTTTGATTATGTGTACAGCGAGGCGCCGAAGTTGCTCGCCGAGCAAAAAGAAGAAGTGATACGGCGAAAGCAAGCGAAAGAGGTGAAATGAGATGGCGGAATTAACGATGATCGAAGCAATCAATGAAGCGATGCGCCAGGAGATGGAGCGTAATTCGCGCGTCATCGTGCTTGGAGAAGATGTCGGCGAAAACGGCGGCGTCTTCCGGGCGACGGACGGGCTGCTTGAGCAGTTTGGCTCCGGGCGCGTGTTTGATACACCGCTGGCTGAATCCGGCATTATCGGCACGTCGATCGGATTGGCAATCAATGGTATGCGGCCGATTGCCGAGATCCAGTTTCTTGGGTTTGTGTACCAAGCGATGGACCAGCTCGCCGCGCAGGCGGCGCGCATCCGCTTCCGCTCCGGCGGTCGGTTTTCATGCCCGATCGTCGTGCGCAGCCCATACGGTGGTGGGGTACGGACGCCAGAGCTGCACTCTGATGCGTTGGAGGCGCTGTTTACCCATTCGCCTGGCTTAAAAGTCGTCATGCCGTCCAATCCGTACGATGCAAAAGGGCTGTTGATTTCCGCCATTCGTGACGATGATCCGGTGCTGTTTTTCGAGCCGATGAAGCTGTACCGGGCGTTCCGTATGGAAGTGCCGGAAGAACCTTACACGATTCCGCTCGGCCAGGCGCGCATCGTGAAGGAGGGTGACGATGTAACGATTCTCACATGGGGGGCGACGGTGCCGCTTGTCGCGAAACTCGCCGACGAGATGCGAATGAGAGGCGTTGACGCGGAAGTAATCGACTTGCGCTGTCTCCAGCCGCTCGATATCGACACGATCATTGCCTCCGTCGAAAAAACAGGGCGGGTGATGATCGTCCATGAAGCGGTAAAAACGAGCGGGTTTGGCGCGGAAGTGGCGGCGCTCATCAGCGAGCGGGCGCTCTTTTCCCTTTCGGCCCCAATCGTGCGCATCGCCGGTTACGATACGCCATACCCGGTGCCGTCGGTCGAGGACGACTGGTTGCCCAACCCTGCCCGCATTGTGGAAGGAATCGAGACGTTGATGCGCTACTAATCAAAACATGCCGCACGGCGTGCTCGACAATTGAAAGGGGAATGGTGCGGCTGTTGTATCCCAGTGATAAGGGGGAGAACGATGAACGTGTACGAATCACTGCTTGAGTTGATCGGCGACCGTGAACGGGTGAGCAGAAACGAGACGGTGCTTGAACACCATAGCAAAGGTATCGCCTACCATGAGCCGCACAAACCGGATGTCGTCGTCTTTCCGAAAACGGCCGAGGAAGTGAGCCGGGTATTAGCGTTTGCGAACGAACACCGCATCCCCGTGACGCCGTTTGGCGCCGGCACGAGCTTAGAAGGGCATATCATTCCGGTCGAAGGCGGCATTAGCCTCGATGTGACACGGATGAACAACATCATCGACATCCGCCCCAACGATTTTCTCGCCATTGTCGAGCCAGGGGTGACGCGCTTGCAGCTTAACCAAGCGCTCAAATCGTACGGACTGTTTTTCCCGGTCGACCCGGGGGCAGATGCGACGATCGGTGGCATGGCGGCAACGAACGCAAGCGGAACGAACTGTGTAAAATATGGCGTCATGCGCGAACAAGTGCTCGGGCTCGAAGTGGTGCTTGCCGACGGTTCAGTCATTCAAACCGGTAGCTTGGCGGTGAAATCATCTGCTGGCTATGACTTGACCGGTTTGTTCGTCGGATCCGAAGGGACGCTCGGGATTTTCACCCGCCTCATCGTCCGGCTGCACGGCATTCCGGAGGCGACGACGGCCATCAAAGTCGGCTTTCCGTCGCTTGAGGCGGCAGCGCAAGCGGCGTTTGCCGTGTTAAAAGCTGGCGTTGGGCCAGGGAAAATCGAACTCGTGGATGAGGCGACGGTCGCAGCTGTCAACGCGTACAAAAAGACCGATTATCCGGTAAAGCCGACGCTGTTTATCGAATTGAGCGGCAGCCGTTCGAGCGTAGATGACGGGGCGGAACTCGTCAAAGAACTGTGCGAAGCGGAGGGAGCAGTTTCGTTTGTGATCGAAACCGACTCGCTCGCCCGTGCGCAGCTTTGGGAAGCGCGCCATCACGCGGCGTTCGCCATTCAAGCCGCGTATCCGGGCAAGGCGATGCTCTCGACTGATGTGTGCGTGCCGCTGTCCGAACTGCCCGGGGCGATTGCAGATACACGTCGGCTTGTTAATGAACACAACATGACTGCCGCTATTTTTGGCCATGTCGGTGACGGCAATTACCATACGGTGCTTGCCTTTGACCCAAATGATGCTGAAGAGATGAAGCGAATCGAGCATGTGCACACCCATATCGTTCGCTACGCTCTGTCTCGCGGTGGTACGTGTACAGGTGAGCACGGCATCGGTATCGGCAAGCGAGCGTTTTTGCGAGAAGAAAAGGGCGATGCAGTATTATGGATGAAGCGGCTGAAACAATTGTTTGACCCAAACGGCATTCTCAACCCGGGGAAAATCTTTTTGCCGTAACGCTTCGTCCGTATGGCGGCTCGATTGATTAGTTTGATAGCGATATTTCTCAAAAACATAAGTTGGATGATTAAGAGGAAGCGGAGACCATCTTTTATGGGGAAAAGGGTGCTCTCAACGGAACGGAGCACCTTTTTCTTCTTGTGTTTCCCTACAGGAATAGAGAGTGCCGTTTCTCGCATTTCACTGATTTTATGGAAACGTTCTGCATGGCTGGTTTTTGCATACGGCGCGCTTGCTTTTCCTATCCTTTTTGTAACAACTTGTTACTACGAAGAAACAATTGTTTTTCGTGTTCGTCTCGTTACAAAAAGCCGCCGCGCCCTTTACTTTTTTCGTCAAACGCGGTTTATTGGTGATAGAACGATTCATCGCCGGTGTTTGTTGTGGGAAAGGAGACGATCTGAATGGAGCATCGTCATCTCAAACCGTTCCCACCCGAGTTTTTATGGGGTGCGGCATCGGCCGCATATCAAGTCGAGGGAGCGTGGAACGAAGATGGAAAAGGGTTATCGGTATGGGATGTGTTTGCCAAGCAGCCGGGCCGAACGTTTAAGGGGACAAACGGCGACGTCGCGGTCGATCATTATCATCGCTACAAAGAAGATGTGGCGTTGATGGCGGAAATGGGGTTGAAAGCGTATCGGTTTTCGGTGGCGTGGAGCCGAGTGTTTCCTGATGGAAATGGGGACATCAATGAAAAAGGGCTCGATTTTTACGATCGCTTGATTGAGGAGCTGCAAAAACATGGGATCGAGCCGATTGTGACGTTGTACCATTGGGACGTGCCGCAAGCATTGATGGATGCCTATGGGGCATGGGAGTCGCGGCGCATCATTGATGATTTTGACCGGTATGCTGTGACATTGTTTCAACGGTTTGGCGACCGGGTCAAATATTGGGTGACACTCAATGAACAAAACATTTTCATTTCTTTGGGCTATCGGCTTGGCTTGCATCCGCCGGGCGTAAAAGACATGAAACGCATGTATGAGGCGAACCATATCGCTAATTTGGCGAATGCGAAGGTGATTCAATCGTTCCGTCATTATGTGCCTGATGGAAAAATCGGGCCGAGCTTTGCCTACTCGCCAATGTATCCGTGCGACAGCCGCCCGGAAAATATACTCGCTTTTGAAAACGCGGAAGAATTCCAAAACCATTGGTGGATGGATGTGTATGCATGGGGAACGTACCCACAGGTGGCTTGGAACTATCTTGAATCGCAAGGGCTAGAGCCGACGGTGGCGCCGGGCGATTGGGAACTGCTCCAAGCGGCGAAGCCGGACTTTATGGGAGTCAACTATTACCAAACTACGACCGTTGAGCATAATCCACTAGATGGCGTCAGCGAAGGTGTGATGAATACGACAGGAAAAAAAGGGACATCAACCTCAAGCGGCATTCCTGGACTGTTTAAAACAGTGCGCAACCCGCATCTCGATACGACGAACTGGGATTGGGCGATTGATCCGGTTGGCTTGCATATTGGCCTCCGCCGCATTGCGAACCGTTACCGGTTGCCGATTTTGATCACAGAAAACGGCTTAGGTGAGTTCGATACGCTAGAACCAGGCGATATCGTGAATGACGATTATCGAATTGACTACTTGCGCCGCCATATTCAAGAAATTCAACGCGCCATCACGGATGGTGTTGACGTGCTCGGTTACTGTACTTGGTCGTTCACCGATTTGCTCAGCTGGCTGAACGGTTACCAAAAACGGTACGGATTTGTGTACGTCAACCGTGATGATGAATCGGAAAAAGATTTACGCCGCATCAAAAAGAAAAGCTTTTATTGGTATCAACGGGTTATTGCGACGAACGGTGCCGAGTTGTAGCTTTGTCACCGACCGTTCGGCCTCGGTCAGTCTGCGTCGGCAGTAACCGATACATTTCCTTCGCGAGCCGCTCAAGCAAATAAACGACCGGTAGCTGTGTCGTCACGTCTGTCTGTCCCATTCGCTCGGCGGTGGCGTAGTATGTCAAGTTGTAGTCGGAGATGTTAGCGAGTGAACAATGTTTTCGATTTGTGATGCTGATGATCGTGCCGCCTTTTTCCTTAAAACGGTGCACTTGAGCGAGCGTGTGCTGTGTTTCGCCGGACACCGACAAGGCGATGACGACACAGTTGGTAAAATAATGGCCGTAAATCGGGAAAAACGGGTCTTTAATGTAAACAGAAAACTTTTGAAACGCGGAAAAATAACGCGAGCCGTATTCGGCCAAAATACCGGAGCTGCCTGAGCCGACAAAAATGACGTGATCGGCCCGGGCAATCACGGTGGCGGCATCCAGAATGGTTCGCTCGTAATCAGCCGTTAATGTCCGCTCAAAAAATTCTCTTAATGCTTCTTGGCTGCTGATGATCGACGTTCGTTCGTTTTCCCGCAAGTGTAGCTTCCATTTCGTTTTGAACTCGCTGAACCCATCGCAGCCGACCTTCTTGCAAAAACGGAGCACAGTCGGTGGCGAGACATGGACAGCCTCGGCAAGCTCGCGAATGCGCATGTAAGCGACTTCATGAGGATGTTTGACCACATAATCGTAGATGGCATAATCCAACTCGGAAAACTGGGCGATTTGTTCGGGGGTAAACATCGGGCTCCCTCGCTTTCGAAAAGAGTGGTGAAAAACTTCCTCCATGCTCAGCAGTTTGCTGGGCACAGCGGAGGACAAGGTTTCCCTAAGCAACTCCGTTGCGGAGCTGCATGGTCGATTCAGCCACCAGCCTTCTAGGGTGGGACGCGCGATGGCTGGGAAGAAGGACGATTGGACGGCCAATGTCAACGATTCGCACGTACGTTCATTATATCATGCCTAACAGGGCGAAAGGGGAAGAGGAGTATGGAAAAACGATTGAAAATTGCGACGATCGGTGGCGGGTCAAGTTATACCCCAGAGTTAGTCGAGGGGTTGATTAAACGTTATCACGAACTGCCGGTCGGGGAGCTATGGTTGGTTGACGTTCCGGAAGGGAAAGAGAAGCTCGAGATTGTCGGCGCCCTCGCCAAGCGGATGGTCGAAAAAGCCGGTGTGCCGATTGAGATTCATTTGACACTAGACCGCCGCCGGGCCTTGGAAGGAGCAGACTTTGTTACGACGCAATTTCGTGTCGGCGGCCTAGAGGCACGGGCGAAAGATGAGCGCATCCCGCTGAAATACGGGGTGATCGGTCAGGAGACGAACGGCCCCGGCGGCTTGTTTAAAGGGTTGCGGACGATCCCGGTTATTTTGGATATCATCCGCGATATGGAAGAGTTATGCCCGGAGGCGTGGCTCATTAACTTCACGAACCCAGCGGGGATGGTGACAGAAGCGGTTTTACGTTATACGAAGCGCGATAAAGTGGTCGGTTTGTGCAACGTACCGATTGGCATGCACATGGGTGTCGCGAAGCTGCTTGGTGTCGATGCCGACCGCGTGCACATCGATTTTGCCGGGCTGAACCATATGGTCTTTGGCTTGCACGTCTATCTAGACGGTGTTGAGGTAACTGAGAAGGTGATCGACCTCGTTGCCAATCCGGATCGTTCCGGGGTAACGATGAAAAATATCGTCGACCTCGGCTGGGAACCGGACTTTTTGAAAGGGTTGAAGGTGTTGCCATGTCCGTACCACCGGTACTACTTCCAAACGGACAAAATGTTGGCTGAGGAGCTCGAAGCGGCGAAAACGAAAGGAACGCGCGCCGAAGTCGTACAGCAGCTTGAAAAAGAACTATTTGAGCTGTACAAAGACCCGAACTTGGCCATCAAGCCGCCGCAGCTCGAACAGCGTGGTGGGGCGTACTACAGCGACGCTGCCTGCAGCTTGATCAGTTCGATTTACAATGACAAGCGTGACATCCAACCGGTCAACACAAGAAATAACGGTGCCATCGCCAGCATTCCGTCGGAATCGGCTGTCGAGGTCAACTGTGTCATTACGAAAGAAGGACCGAAACCGATCGCTGTCGGTGACTTGCCGGTTGCGGTGCGCGGACTCGTTCAGCAAATTAAATCGTTCGAGCGTGTTGCCGCTGAAGCCGCCGTCACCGGTGATTACCAAACGGCGTTAGTCGCCATGACGATCAACCCGCTTGTTCCTTCTGATACGGTGGCCAAACAAATTTTGGATGAAATGCTCGAAGCGCATAAAGAACATTTGCCGCAGTTTTTTAAACAGGCCAAAACAGTAGCTGGAAACTAAATCGTTTGGAAAAGCGATTGACAAAGCCGCCCGTCGTTGGCGGCTTTATCGTTGAACACCGTCGTATTCTTCCATTCGCCCTCTTTCCCTATGACGCCATCCGTGATGAATCGTCCTCGTTTGCGCCCCAATTTCCATTTTTAATAGGATTGATTTTCGCTTTCTCACTGTTGAACTGCGTAAACAGCCCTGGAGTGAGTACTGTTACTAAGACGATCCGATCGATGTTGCTCTGTTAAGCCAAATAGGTTCTAATGAAAGTTTGAGAGTGGCATTGAAAAGAAAATATCGATGTATGCTCGTCTGCTTGGAGCTTAACGAAGCAAAGTAGTGAATAGTGAAAAATCCGATCGCTCCATTTGTTGTTTACTGATGAATGACTCATCCCCCATTGACCTGATGTATGAAGCGTGATAAGATAACCATAAAACATACTATTCATATTTAAATACTATGAATTAGAAGGAGGGTGAGAGGATGTTGCTCGACTTTCAATATATCGAGAGCGGTGGAGAGCGGTTGGCCGTTTCGCTCCATCCCCCGGCTCAGAATGAGGAGCAGCCGATGGTGATCATTTGTCATGGATTTATTGGTACGCGAATCGGTGTGGATCGATTGTTTGTCCAAGCGGCCGAGCGATTCGCTGCAGAAGGGATGGGTGTTGTTCGTTTTGATTATGTTGGTTGTGGTGAGAGCAGCGGGGAATACGGAAGCAATCGGTTTTCCGATTTCATTCGCCAAACACAAGACATCATTCAGGCGGTGACAAGCTTCCCCATCTTTCAACATCGCCCTGTTGTTCTCCTTGGCCATAGTTTAGGCGGAGCGGTGGCGACGATTACCGCTGCCTTGGACCGGCGTGTTGATCGTCTCGTGCTGTGGGCGCCTGTGGCGTACCCGTATGAAGAGCTCATCCGCATTGCCACGCAAGGGCAAGGACGAGTAGAGGGCGAAGGGGTCGATTATCACGGATATCGATTGCCTCCTGCTTTTTTTGCCTCACTTCAAGATGCCCATCCGTTAGAAGCTGCCGCGCAGGTTTCAGGTGATGTTCTTCTTATCCATGGCATCGAAGATCAAGAAATTCCAGTTACAGATGCCGATGTTTACGAGAAAGTATTTTTACAGAAGGATGAGTGGCGATGCCACAAATGGCTTCTTCCACAAGCGGATCATACGTTTTCTCAATGGTCAGCTCGCCAACAGCTGTTCCATGTGACATCATCATGGTTGGCCGGACGGGTGGAAATTGCCGAAGGACAGTGATAAAAACAGGGGAGACCAAACAGGACGATTGGTCACCGGCCGGTTGACCGAGACACACAGATGCCCGGGAAGCGAACAAAGACCGGCTCATAAGAGAGAGAGAATCGTCTACTCCAACATGTGCAAAGTTTGATGTTCAACTAGTGGGACATTTTCATAAGAAATGTTCTCACCATAGAAGGTGATCTTGAACATGCATGGCCCCATATATACGTAATCTGTTATGGATAGTTATTTTCCTCCTTTCGCTGACGACCATTGATGAATCGTGGGAGTCGAGTCATTACGCAGGTGTATGATATAGACGCAAAGGGTGTCTCATGGCTGGTGAGACACCCCTTTTTGCGAAAAACCACTATAGTTGGAGAACGAAGAATCTTCCTTTATTTATGCATCGGCTGATTCACTGTTTTTGCCTTCATCCGTCGGTTGCGCATCCGTTAGCGGGATGGTGCGCCGAGCGAGCGAAAGGCGGCTGCGGGATGGTGGTGCGGCAAGTGTGGACCGTGACCGAATAGCTTTTCCCGCATCGTTCCGGGAGGATAGGCGGTTTTGTATAGGCCGCGTCGCTGTAGGATGGGAACGACGTACTCGATGAAATCATCCAGGTCTTTCGGCGTGATGAGATGGACCAAATTGAATCCATCCACCCCGGAGCGGCGAGCTCGTTCTTCGATGGCATCAGCCACTTCTATTGGATTGCCGATGATGACGGCATCTCGGGTGAGCGTTCCGGCCTTTTCCAGCGCAGCACCGATGGTCATTGGCCGGGCGGCGTCTTTGGTTAAAGAAGCTGCCTTGTAATGCCCATGATCTGTCGTATGAAACAAAAACGGTTCGTGCGGTGGCTTTGTTTCATATTCTGCTAGATCGTAGCCGCTTGCCCCGCTGAATTGGGCTTTGGCCGCATCCGCACTCCAAAGACGGCGCAATTGTTCATACTTGGCTTTCGCTTGTTCGGTCGTTTTAGCTACAATTACTGTAAGGAAAGTAAAAAATTTCAATTGTTGTGGATCCCGACCGTATCGTTCAGCCTGTTGGCGTATGTCTTGAATGTAGGAGCGGATTCGCTCAGGGGACGGTGCTCCGACAAAAACACATTCGGCGTGTTTGGCCGCGAAGGCCCTCCCACGATCTGATGAACCGGTTTGGTATAACAGCGGGGTTCGCTGCGGGGAAGGTTCGCATAAATGCGGGCCTTCCACTGTGAAAAAGTCACCTTGATGATCGATCGAATGTACCTTGTTCGGGTCAATGAGCACACCGGCTTCACGATCTTCGACTCGTGCGCCTTCTTCCCAACTTCCTTCCCATAACTTGTAGGTCACTTCCAAAAATTCATCAGCGATTTCATACCGTTGGTCATGGGCGATCATTCGCTCGAGTCCAAAGTTTTTCGCCGCGTTGGGCAGATAAGAGGTCACGATGTTCCAAGCGATGCGTCCGTTGGTCAAATGGTCAAGCGTGGAAAAGCGTCTGGCGATATGAAACGGGTGCTCATACGTTGTGCTGGCTGTTAAGACAAAGGAAAGATGATTGGTGACGCTCGCCATGGCCGGAATGACCAAGGCCGCATCGTTGAGCGGAAACTGCATCCCATCACGAATCGACGGATCTTTGCTTTGTCGGTACGTGTCATACACTCCGAGTACATCGGCAAAAAAGATGGCATCAAATAGTCCCGCTTCAAGCCGTTGGGCCATTTCGATCCAGTAATGGAGATCGTTATAGCGGCGATGACGTTCACTTTCAGGGTGTTTCCATAGGCCATGAGCGTTATGCATAGCGCTAGTCATATCAAAAGCATTGAATAGTAAAGGTTGAGTCATAGAATCCCCTCCTTGTCTATTTAAGATTGGTGTCTCCCATGATGATGGAGTTGCCGATGATTTGTCACTGCTTTTGGAACCAATCAGGCCATACGTATCCTTTGTATTTCGGATCTTCTTTGATCAGTTTGGCGAATTCTTTTGATCGATAGGCAGCGATCAAGTCTTTGACAAAAGGTTTGTCTTTATCCTCTGGATGGATGGTGATGACGATTAGGTAGTAATCCGGCGTTTTTTCCAAAGCAACGGCATCGGTTAATTTTAATCCGGCTGATAAGGCAAAATTGCCGTTAATTAAAGCGTAATCCACATCGTCCAATGCTCGTGGTAACTGAGCAGGATCCAATGGTTTGAGAATCAAGTGTTTATGAAATTTCGCAATATCCTTTTCTGATACTTTAGTTGGTTCAACGTCTTTCTTAAGTTCCAATAGGCCGAGTTGTTGCAACATCGTCAGTGCCCGCGCTTGATTGACTGGTTCGTTCGGCAAGGCAATCGTTGTTCCATCCTGAATGTTATCGAGAGAGGTATACTTTTTTTAATACAAACCGATCGGAACAGTAGGAATTGTGATCAATGGATGTAATTCCATTTGATGTGTTTCCGCAAAATTGTCAAGATACTGTTGGTTTTGAAAGACGTTGGCATCAATTTCTCTTTGATCTAAGGCGATGTTGGGCTGTACGTAATCATTGAATTCAATTAATTTGACTCGGTATCCTTTCTTTTCAAGATAAGGTTGGATGGCCTCACGGATTTGATCGCTGTATGGGCCGGCGGTGGCTCCGATCGTAATCTCCTTCTTTTCCTCTTGCGTCGAGGACGAAGAGGATGAGCAGCCAGTGCTCCCAAATAATACGATCAGGGCTAAAAAAACAGCCAAGCGCCTCATGAACAACATCTCCTTATTCACATTCTTTTTATGATGAAAGTTAGCGCTTATCGATCCAGCGGGCGATCGTGTCGCCGGCAAACTGGACGATTTGGACAAGGCACAGCAGGATGACGATGGTCGTGATCATCACGGTGTTGTCGTATCGGTAATAACCGAAACGAATGGCTAAATCTCCGACACCACCGCCTCCAACAATACCGGCCATCGCTGAGTAGCTAATCAAGCTAATGGTAGTAATCGTCAGACCATGGATGATGCTAGGCAGGGCATCGGAGAGCAGAACCTCTTTGATAATCATCCATGGCGTGGCTCCAACTGCGGTCGCGGCTTCAATGACCCCTTTGTCGACTTCCCGCAAAGCGGTCTCTACAATGCGAGCGAAAAAAGGGATGGCTGCGACAGATAGCGAAACAGCAGCCGCTGTTGGCCCAATGGTCGTGCCCACGAGCAGTTTGGTCAGTGGCAACAAAGCGACCAACAAAATGATAAAAGGGATGGAACGGACGATGTTGATCAAAAAGCCGAGAACGGCTTGCAGGGGTTTATTTTCCCAAAATAGCCCGCGGTCGGTCACGAATAGGAGCACGCCGAGCGGAAGGCCGGCGATCATGGCAGCCAATAAGGAAATGGTAACCATGTACAACGTTTCCCAGAACGCTTTCAGTAATTCCGGTGCCAATGATTCAAGCGGCACGATCGATCACCTCGACTCCTTTCGTCCGTTCTGCGATATAGCGAATCGCCCGCTCCACTTCCGACTCTTCTCCGGTTAGTTCCAACAAAAGAATGCCGAGCGGGATGTCATTGATGTATTCGATCTTTCCGTGCAAAATGTTACCGCGGACATGGAAGGTTTGCAGCGTGTCCGATAAAAGGGCTTGCTCAGCGGCAGGCCCTTGAAACAAGATGCGGATTAACGTTCCTTTTCGCGCTTGAAAGAGACGTTCTGGCATATCGAGGCGCAGCACGTGTTCTACGAATGAACGGGTTAACGGTTGCTGTGGGCGAGTAAACAGATCGTATACTCGTCCAATTTCAATGATACGACCGTCTTGCATGACGGCGACACGGTCGCAGACTTCTTTAATCACCTCCATCTCATGGGTAATGAGAACAATGGTAATGCCGAGTTCGCGATTGATACGCTTCAACAGTTGCAAAATCGAAGATGTTGTGGCTGGGTCCAAAGCAGATGTCGCCTCATCGCAAAGCAGCACGCTCGGATTGTTGGCTAACGCGCGGGCGATGCCAACCCGCTGTTTTTGCCCTCCGCTTAACTGAGATGGATAAGCATCACGTTTATCAGAGAGCCCGACCATGTCCAGAAGCTCTTGAACGCGGGCATCGATTTCAGCTTTTGTTTTGCCGGCGGCACGCAAAGCAAAGGCGATATTGTCAAACACGGTTTTTGAGTGAATCAAGCAAAAATGTTGAAAAATCATTCCGATTTTCAATCGCGCATGGCGTAGCGAGACGCCAGAGAGCGTGGTGATATCGGTGCCATCGATGATGATGCGCCCGGATGTCGGCCGTTCCAATAGGTTAAGGCATCGAAGCAACGTGCTCTTTCCCGCACCGCTATGCCCGATGATGCCGAAAATCTCTCCTCTATCGATGGAAAGAGAAACACGATCGACCCCGACTACCTTACGGCGATGGACGTTGTAGATTTTCGTCAGTTGTTCAATCTGAATCATGGCGTTCCTCCTTTCAAATGGTTGAGGAAAGAGACGAATCGGTCGCGATGCGGTTAATGGCTTGGGATGCGAACAGCTCTAAGACGGCATCGTCCATCGGCGGGTTATGCAATCCAGCCCGTACATCGCGGTAGTATTGCTGCAGCGGGTTCGAACGCTGCAAGCTTTTGGCGCCAGCAATGCGCATGGCCAGGTCGACAACGCGATTGGCGCTATTTAAGGCAATATACTTTGCCGCTGCCAATTCCCGATCCATGAATGGGCGTTTTTCCGGAAGCGTGTCCCATCGTTCAGCCACAAAATACAGGAAATGACGGGCTTTGAACAATTCGATATCCATTTCTGCGATTTTTTGCCGGACGTGCGCAAGATGAATAATCGGTTCGGATAGACTGTTAGGTTGATAGCGTGAGGCAAAGGAAATGGCGTAATTTCTCGCTGCGATGGCCGCTCCTAAATAGCAGGCGGGGATATGCAACAGCCAGGCGCGGCTTCCTCCCCCTTTGACGAATTCCAATTGATCGAGCTCGACTAACGAATCTGCTGGCAATTCCACTTGGTCAAAAATGACATCATCGCTTCTTGTTCCACGCATGGCGATCATATCCCACGTCGATTCAATGCGAATGCCGTTGAGCCGATGATCGACTAGGAAAAACCCGACTTTTCCTGTATCAACAATCGTTGCGGTGACTAATGAATAATCTAAAGCTTCGGCCATGGAAGCAAATGATTTGCGCCCGGTGAGAATCCATTTTCCATCACGCTTCATCGCTGTGGTGATTGGTTTGCCCCCACGTGTCGGGCTTCCCGTTGCTTCTTCAGTGGCGAGCCGGTTGATGACAGCTTTTCGTTGGACAATTTCACGGCAAAGCCATTCAAAGGTGCGTGGATTCCATGTGTTGCGTTCGCGAATGTCGTAGACAAGACCCAAATGCCATCCCGCACACAAGCCGGTCGAGGCGTCTCCTTGACTGAGCCGCTCTTGGATAAGAATCAATTCGTATAGTGATAATTCTTGGCCTCCATATCGTTCAGGCACGGTCAGTGCTAAATAGTTCGTTTCTTTCAACCGCTCAAAATGTTCGAAGGGGAACACCGCTTCTTCGTCAATTTGTTGCATGTTTTGGCGAAATGATTCGGCTAGAGGGGCAGCTAGACGCAACAGCTGCTCGTGACGTTCTGTTTTGACAAACAGTTGTGATAAGTCGCTGCTCAATGGCTCGATTACATTCGACAAGAAAATCCCTCCTTTTGGATGATGGACGTTGCTGTTTTATACGCGAATTGGGCGGGGGATAGGTAATCCTAAATGTTCCCGTAATGTCGTTCCTTCGTACTCACGCCGAAACAACCCGCGTGTTTGCAAAATCGGAATTACTTGTTCCACAAATCGCGATAATCCGTGGGGGTAGTACGGGAACATGAGATTAAACCCATCGGCTGCGTGTTGACGGAACCATTGTTCGAGCTGGTCTGCGATCTGTTCGGGAGTGCCGATGATGGTAAAGTGCCCCCGTGCTCCGGCGATTCGTTGGTACAATTGTCGGATCGTCAATCCCTCTCGGCGTGCTAGATCAATGATGAGTTGACGGCGGCTTTGGTTGCCGTTTGTCTCAGGAATGTTATCTGGAAGCGGGGCGTCCAAGGAATAGTTGGAAAAATCGATGCCCCCTAAGTAATCGGACAAAAATGCTAACCCAACTTCTGGTACAATCAACTCTTGTAGCTGCTCGTACTCTTCTTTGGCTTCTTGTTCAGTTTCACCGATGTAAAGGGAGACGCCGGGCATGACCAAAATGTGATCTGGGTGGCGTCCGGCACGCGCTGCTTCTTGTTTAATCGTTCGGTAAAACCGTTTTGCGTCTTCCAATGTCGACTGGGCGGTAAACACTACTTCGGCGACCTGGGCGGCGAAGCGAATGCCATCTGGGGAGGATCCGGCTTGAATCAACACGGGCTTTCCTTGCGGCGGACGTGAGGAGTTCAACGGCCCGCGCACGGAAAAATGCGTGCCGCGGTGATTCAAGGGCCGCCACTTGTTCGGATGAAAATAGACGCCTGATGCTTGATCACGAATGAGCGCTTCGTCATCCCAACTTTCCCACAGCCCGTTGACGACATCGACAAATTCGCGCGCCCGCTCGTAGCGCAGCCGATGCTCGAGATGAGCCGTCCGGCTGAAATTGTACGCTTCTTCCTCATAATAGGATGTGACAATGTTCCAAGCTGCGCGGCCACGACTAATATGGTCGAGCGAGGAACATTTTCTTGCGATGTGAAACGGTTCATTGTAGGTGGTCGAAGCAGTTCCAGCCAGCCCGATGCGCTCGGTTACCGCTGCTAACGCAGCGAGCAAGGTGAATGGCTCCAGACGGACGAGCTCAGCTGGATGGGACAATGGTTCAATCGCAAGTCCATCGCTGATAAACAGCATATCCAGCTTTCCTCGCTCCGCGATTTCGGCCATACGGCGAAAGAAGGTAAAATCTTCGCACCATTCCGGGCGCACATCGGGATGCCGCCAAGCAGCGATATGATGGCCGACCCCCATGAGAAACAGTCCGAATTTCATTTGCCGTGCACTCATGCCATTTACTCTCCTTTCGTAGATGACGGTGTCCAGACGTAGTTTGCAATAGAAACCTCTTTGTTGATCAAGCCGATGGCGCGCAAATCATTGGCTTGTTGTTGCAAATCACGAATGGCTGATTCGTCCATCCATTGGACGGTTGAGTTTCGTTTTTTTAACACATGAATCCATGTGTCAACAGGTAAATTGGTTGCTTGATGAAGCAGTTGTGCGGCTTCAGTCGGGTCTTGATGGATTTGTTTTCCTGTCTCTTGCAAAGAATGAACGAACTGGCGAACAACCTCTGGATGGTGTTTCGCTATCGCTGAAGAGCTAAAATAAAAAGTACGGTAAGGGACAATGCCAGTTGCATCTTTCAACAGCCGATGACCTTTGCTTTCCGCGACAGATAAAAAAGGATCCCATACGACCCACGCATCAACTTCTCCTTTTTCTAATGCTAAGCTCGCGTCTGGTGGGTTTAAATAGACAGGTTGTACGTCATCAAGTGACAAACCGGCGGAACGCAAGGCTTTGACCAATAAGTATTCAGCGATCGATGCTTTATTGAGCGCAATTTTTTTCCCTTTTAAATGGGCTAACGAAGAAAGTGAAAGTCCTTTGCGTATCAAAATTCCTTCCGACGCAGGTGAGGACGGTTCTCCGGCTATATAGCGAAAATCAGCTCCTTTGGCCAGAGCAAAAATGGATGGAATATCACCAGCGACTGCAAAATCAATGCTTCCCGTATTGAGTGCTTCTAAAATAGAGCTGCCGGTGTTGAACTCTGACCAAGTTACACGATAACCTTTCTTTTCTAGTTGATCCTGAAGGATTTTTTGATGCTTCATCAACAAAACCGTTCCACCTTTTTGATAACCGATGCGAATATCTGTCAATGTGTTATGGCTTGCCTGTTGATTTTTATGATCGCAGGCAGCAACGATCCATGAGATTAGCAACAATACGAATACCGCTAACCGATGACGTTTCTTAATCATTGTTGATTCCTCTTTTCCTCACTAGTTATACCCATACTTCTGTTTGCCGAAGGCGCTCACGAACAAGAGGAATCACAGAACTTCCCACTTGCTCGATTGTTTCTAAGTGAGGAAAGCCGCGCAACAATACGTAATCAAAGCCAAGGCCGATGAATTCGATGAGCCGATCGGCGACCTGCTCGGGAGTACCAACGAGCGCAATTGAGTTGCCAGACAACACTTGGGTGAGGCCGGCCCACAAGTTCGGTCCGATTTGGAAGCGCTGTTTGGCACTTGTTGTCATCAGTTCATGCAATCGTTTCGCGCCAACGGAATCCCCCTTTTGAATCAACTCATCTTTTTTTCGTTTTACCGACTCCGAAAGATGGCTGACTAACGCATCGGCCCGCTCCCATGCTTCTTTTTCCGTTTCTCCCAACACGACTTGAAACGAAACACTGTAACGTAGCGTCCGTCCATATTGGGTGGCCTTTTGCTTCATTTCTTCAATCCGTTCTTTTGTTCGTTCGAACGTCTCGCCCCACATCATGTACACGTCCGCTTCTTTCGCTGCCACTTCTTTGGCGATGTCCGAGGCGCCTCCGAAATAAATCGGCGGCCGCTTGGCTGGTTTAGGAAACAGCGAGGCGTTTTCGAGGCGATAGAATCGTCCTTCATACGTGACGGAAGGGAGGGTGAACAGTTGTTTGAGCAGGTGAATGTATTCTCTTGTCCGTTCATATCGCGTATCGTGATCAAGAAAGTCTCCCTCCGCCGCCAATTCGATCGGTGATCCTCCTGTCACGATGTTAGGGAATGCCCGGCCATTCGACCAATTGTGGACCGTGGCCAATTGTTTGGCAAAAATGGCGGGCGAAGTACCGCCAGGACGGGCGGCGAACAGAAAGCGCAACGTGGTTGTTCGCGCTGCTAAATAAGCGGCGACGGCTAATGAATCGAGGCATCCAGCGCCGGTAGGCAACAACAGGGTGGCAAATCCATGGGCTTCTGCCGCTTTTGCGATCGCCTCTATGTAAGCGGCCGTCGGTGGTCGCTCTGGATCTTCGCCCGTTCCGGTCCAACTGTTAATGTTCGTAGAGTTGTTCGCTAGTCCAACAAAAGTACTGTCTCCAGATGTCGGAGCCATTGTAATAAATTCAACCATTGTTTCTCCTCCTTATGATGACTGCTTGGTATAGGGGATAACCAAATGGGGTTCTCCATTTTAGCAATGGAAAACGTCTTTTCGCATATTATGAATGGTCGGTCAACTGTCAACGATGGTTTCTGCCGCTAATCGTTCGCTGGGAGAAAGAAGACCGTTGCGCCAGCGCTGTTCAAATTCTTGAAATGGCAGCGGCTGTTCCAATGCATAAAACTGGATGTGTTGCTCGACTGCTAGAGTATAAGAGCGTTCACAAAACGTGTTGGGGGGAGCAGCGAACGCAGTGGCCCCTTTTTCTGTCGCAAAACGGAGCACGGTGCTGCGCCGTCCTTCTTGCTGTTGTTGGGCGGGGTTGGGGTAGTCTTCGTAGGTGTGCGAATTCGTATCGTACAGACGAACGGTCACGCCATCGATGATAGGGACGACTTGTTCTTGTTCGTCGAGAACAAGGGCAATGATCATCTCAATCCCCTCCATTTCCTAGTTTTTTTATAGGTTTAATAAAAATATAAAGGAGTGATGTAAATTTGTAAAATTGAAAAAATAGAAGTGATTGTTCAAAAAAGATGAAGATCGACTGATTGGGCTCTGACATCGGAATGAAGCAAAAAGTCAATCCACGTCTCTGTAGCCGGATGAACCGTTTCACTGGCGAGCAGGCGCAACATACCGACGGTCAATCCGACGCGAAAATCAGCGATTGGTTGGATCACTGTTCCATCCGGGGGAGGGGTGACGGTGATTTTCGGAACAACGGCGATGCCCAAAGAAGCTTGGACATAGTGTTTGAGCGCCAACATGTTGCTGATTTCCGTCTGATATAATGGTTGAATGCCGAGCTCCACCAGGCGTTTTTCCAAATGACGCCGAAACGGGCAGGCAGCGTTTGTGACGAGCAGCGGTTCATGGGCTAAATCGCGAAGATGGATTACAGAACGTTGGGCCAATGGATGAGAGGAGGGGGTGAGCAGCACCACTTCTTCAGAAAACAATGGTTCAAAGCTTGCTCCTGTCATAGTGTCTGGTGTGGCACAAAGGGCTGCATCGATATCCCCTCGCTCCACCATGTCCACAAGCATTTGGTTGCTATGGATTTGGATGTTGAATAAGATGTTCGGATGTTGCTTACGAAAAGCCCTTAGCCATGCAGGAAGACGGTAACTGGCGGTCGGTTCCATCACTCCGATGCGCACGATGCCTCGTTCGCCATCAATGCATTCTTTCAGCGTTTTTTGCAAATAATCGAAGCTCTTCAGCAAAAAAGCGCCTTTCTCACTGAGTAATTTGCCGGCCTCTGTTAATTGGAACGATTTCCCGCGTTGGATTAATGTAACACCAAGTTCTGTTTCTAAATTTTTGATGTGTGTTGTGACGGTGGATTGGGCGTAGTTCAATTCTTCAGCTGCCCGCTGAAAGCTGCGGTGCTTGACGACCGTCTGGAACGTTTTAATCGTCCGTAAGTCCATGGCTTCCTCTTCCTTTCCTGCATGTCTTTCGATCATATACGTTCTTTCGTTCATAACAAAAAAGGCAGATTGTCCATCGGAGGTCAATCTGCTAGAAAATCAGGAAGAATGGGTGAAATCGTTCATTGAGTGAGAATAGGAACCGTCAAGTGAATAACGGAGCTGAACTCGGATAAGTTCTCGTCAAGCCGGTTTGTCAGCTCTTCAGGCAATGTGTAGCCGCCGTCGGGAAGACGTGTCACCCATTGATCGACGGCATATACCCCGCCCAATACATAGCGTGCTCCTAACGCTGATAAAACAGGTTTTAAGCCGTAGTCCATGACGAGCAGATGGGCGAGAGAGCCGCCAATGAACAACGGGAGAACAACTTTGTGCTGCAGCCCTTTTTGTGGAAGCAAATCTAAGTATGCTTTCAATACGCCGGTGTAGGACGCTTTGTAAACGGGGCTGGCAATGATGACCCCGCGGGCGTTGGCGACTTTTTCATTGGCTGCGGAAATGGCTGGGCTGTCCCAACGTGCCCGCAACAAATCTTCGGGCGGCAATTCTGCCACGTGAATGTTCTCAACAGTGAAACCGGCTTGCTGCAAGGTTTGATCGGCATAGTCAATCAATCCGTTGAGCCGTGACGTAGACGATGGACTTCCATTGATGATGACGATATCGGACATCAAGATTTCCTCCTTTCGCAATTATCCATAAAAACTTATAGGAATACTATGATTTTTTGTTATCGTATCATGGGTAAATAAGATATGTCAATCTTTCTATGGATATTTTTTCTAAACAACAGAAACGATCTGTTGTTTTTTGTACCGCTTCAAGGAAGGATTCCGCACCACGGGCTTTTTGAGAGTGCCTGCTCCTGACAACAAGCCGGCAAAGAACTTTCTGCTTCGTGTCCCCGTGGGCAATGTGGGAGATCGACGCTAGAGTGTGTGGAGAGATCCATTTTTCTACCTCCTATATGTCGATGAAAGGACCTTTCTTAACTTTTTGGCGATACGGTCTTGCGTTTGTGTACAATGTTCTTAGGGAAACATAGTGCGAAAACTAGCAAAGGGATTTTGTATAGTGGGGTGCGATGGGAGGGGTTAGGATGCGTCGATGGTGGAAACGGTTGTTTTATGGCGGAGGCATCATCACTTTAATGGTAAGCGCTTCCTTTACTGCCTATTATGCATGGAATGTGTACGTCGGATCGAAAACTGACAAAAAGCCGACGCCGGCAAAGGAAACCCATGCATATCATTTTGTGCTCGTTCCCGAAGAACTGGACAACGATTATTGGCGGCTGGTGGAAAAAGGGGCAAAGGCGGCGGCGAAAGAGTTGGGCGTGGAGTTGGAGTATGTCGGACCTCGTCAAGCGAACATTGACGAGCATTTACGCATTTTGAAAAAAGCAGCGGCAGCGAAGGTCGATGGGATCATTACCCAAGGGTTGACGGAAGCGGAGTTTGTTCCGGTGATTAACGAAATTGTCGACAAGAATATCCCGGTGTTGACCATTGATACTGATGCCCCAACGAGCTGGCGTGTCGGCTATATTGGAACAGACAACTACTACGCTGGATTTATCGCCGGCCGGGCGCTGGTCGAAGATACGCAGGGGATGGTGAATGTCGCTATCATTACCGGCAGTTTGACCGCGGTTCACCAACAGCAGCGGGTACGCGGGTTTCGTGATGCGGTGAAGAATGAGAAACGGATTCGCATCGTGGCGGTCGAGGAGTCGCATATCACAAGAGTACAAGCGGCCGAAAAGACATACACGATTTTGAAAAAGCACCCGGAAGTCAACGCCTTTTATGGCACGAGTGCTCTTGATGCGATCGGTATTGCCCGAGTGGTAGAACAATTTCACAGGGAGCAGGAAACGTATATTATCGGATTTGACACGCTGCCGGAGACGATCGAGTATTTGCAAAAAGGGACGATTGAAGCGACGGTTGTCCAAGAACCGTATGAAATGGGGTACCGAGCGGTGAAAATGATGGCCGACATCGTTGCTGGACATGATGTGCCGGCTATAACGAACACAGAGACGAAAGTCATCCGGAAAGAAGACTTACCGCTGCGCCCAGCGCGCAATTATGAGGTGGAGTCGCCATGACGGTGACGCTTGCGGCGTTGGCAGACAATCGGACCCAAGGGGGACGATGTGACAACGGGGTGGAATCGAGATGAACATTCGCGCAAAGATGCTGGTTTGTTTTACCGTGTTTTTGGTCTTGCTTAATGCGGCAGTATTTCTGTTGTATCAGACAAGTGAGGAGATGATGGACGAGTATGACCAACGGATGCGGCGCTTATTGTTGCTCAATGAAGTGTCTCAGCGGGTGAGTCACTTGACCGAACAGTTGAATGCGTATGTATCCGAAAAAGAGGGGAAATATGCGCGCGCGTATGAGCAGCAATACCGTTGGCTGCAGCAGCAACGCCGCCAGCTCGCCGCCAACCTGGCCGTGCTGTCCGACCGTTTGGCGGCTGAAAACTATGAACATATGATTGAAAGTTTTCTTGAGGAAGCAGCGCTGACCGTCTACCATTTTCAGGCGGGAAATATCAAATTATACTCGTCCCATTTGCATGAGACAATGAACATTGCCTCCTTTTTGCAAGAGGAAACCTTAAACTTAATTGATGATGAGCTGACAGCTTATCAGAAGCAGTATGATGAGGTGGCGCGGCGCAATCGTGATTTTCGTTATATGGGAATGGGATTGTTTGTCACCACGTTGCTGTTCGGTGTCTTGTTGGCGGTGTTTTTTTCCGGACGATTGACCAAGCCGATCATCCTTCTCTCCCGTGCAGCTCAGGCGATCGGCGCCGGACGGCTCGATGGGCCAGATGTAAATCCGACAACGAATGATGAACTGCGGCTGCTCACGATCACCTTTAATGACATGCGCCGCAATTTAAAACAGCTGATTGCAGAAATGAAACAAAAAGCCGAGCTCGACCGGCTTGTGAAGGAGCTGGAGCTTAAAAGTTTGCAAAGCCAAATCAATCCGCACTTTTTGTTCAATACGTTGAATACGGTCGCGAAGATGGCGTATTTGGAGGACGCCCCACAAACATCGAGGCTGATTGAGGCAGTGGCAGCGATTTTACGCTACAATCTGGGCGATTTGCAGCGGACGGTGACGCTTGCCGATGAGGTGCGCGTTGCTCGCGAATATTTTTTCATTCAGCAAACGCGCTTTTTTGACCGGATCAAGTTTTCTCTTGAGGCAGAGCCGTCTTGTCTTGGCCAGCGGCTTCCGCCTTTGACGTTGCAACCGCTGATTGAAAATGCGTTCATTCATGGCATCGAATCATATGAACAAGGGGCGGAACTGACGGTGTCGATTGCCGAAGGAGAGAGCCGGGTGATCGTGGAAGTGCGCGACAATGGAGTCGGAATGGACGAGCAAGTGAAAACGGAATTTGAGGCGTTCATTCGCGGGGAAGAGAGGGAATCGCGCCGCGAGGAAGGGCGCGGCCATTCGACCGGCATCGGTTTGCGCAATGTCATTCGCCGCTTGCAATTGTTTTATGGCGTCACCGATGTGGTAGATATCGAGTCGGCGCCGGGGAGAGGAACGACTATCCGGCTGCGGTTGCCCAAATGGACGAAGGAGGGATGAGCGATGAATGTGGTGATCGTCGATGATGAAGCATTGGAGCGCAAGGCGCTTTGCAAAATGATTCGCGACCATCTACCCGAGATGGAAGTGGTGGCGGAGGGTGCCAACGGGCGCGAGGCGGTCGAGATCGCCAAGCGTTATCGTCCAGATATCATGCTGATTGACATCAAAATGCCCGCTCTTGACGGACTGCAAGCGATTGAAGCCATTCGCCGCGACGGCCTCGATATCGAGTTCATTATTGTGTCGGCGTTTGATTTGTTCGACTATGCAAAACAAGCGATGCGCTTTGGGGTCAAAGAGTATTTATTGAAACCGAGCCGGAAGGAGGAGGTGATTTCAGCTTTAGAACGGGTCAGTCAAGCCGTAGCGGCGAAACGGCGACATGAAGAGAGCAACCGCCAGCTGCAGGAGCAGCTTCGCCGGTTGCAGACACTGGTGGAAAGCGAATGGCTGTCCGTCCTGATGACGGAAGACGTATCGGCTGATGAGTGGGAACGGTGGAAGGAGCTGCTGCCGTTTTCGCTAGCGACAGGAATGTTTATTGTCCTTCAGTTTCCTGATAAGGGGAAGGTCGATGAATGGAAATCATGGCTCGACAAACAGCTGGATGAGCGTGCGCCAGTGCGCTATATAATGGGACGGATGGGGAATGGGCGCCTGCCGATTTTGTTTTTCCAAAGCCCCGATGATGGTGAGTTGGCTTGGAAGCCCACTATTCAAACATTGGCATTCGATTTGACGCGGCAGTTTTCCGCTCGGTACGGTGCCGCGCTGTATATCGGACTTGGCTCCCCTGTTTCGCGCTTGGATCAGCTTCGTTCTTCATACTATGAGGCGTTGTCGGCTGTGCGCTATTATGCAGAACGGCAAAAAGCGCAAGTTGGATTTCCGCCCGCAGAGGCGATGTACGCTAGTAGGGCGGCGGAACGGGATCAACAGCTGTTTGAGTCATTGCGCCTTGGTGATATCGAGCAAGCGCGGTTGGTGTGTCGAACGTATATCAAGGAACTGACCTCATCCTACTCACTGCCGTCTGCTGTTCGCAAGGCGGAAGAGGCATTGATATGGATTGGGCGCCGTTTATCTGAACTTGGGATTCGCTACGAGCGGATCGCTTCGTTTACTTCTTGTCGGTCGGCGGCTGAGTTGCAGCAGGCCGTGTTGGATGAATTGGACCGCATTGCTACGGATCTTGAGGTTTGGCGCCACCAGCATGCCCACGGCAAACTCGGCAAGGCGAAAGAGTACATTGACCGTCATTATGCCGAGCCTCTGACGCTTGAAGAAGTGGCCGAACATGCTGGGATGAGCCCGTACTACTTCAGTAAACTGTTCAAAGAACAGTTTGGCGTCACGTTTATTGACTATGTGACGAACGTGCGCATCGAGCGGGCAAAAGAAGCGCTCGTTCGCACCGATTTTAGTTTAAAAGAAATATGCTTTTCCGTTGGCTACAACGATCCGAACTATTTCAGCCGCGTGTTTAAAAAACAAACGGGCTGGTCGCCGAGCGAATACCGAAAAAAACTGCAGAGGCGGTAGCCGATGCAGCCTCACCCATCTCCAACAAAACATTGGCTCGCCTCCCGACTGGGCGGGCTTTTTTGATGTTGTGCGACCGGTGATTCCCCTGCTAAGCTACAAACAGCTTGACAAGAATGGATGCCGATGAGGCAGCTGTCGTGACCTGTACCTTGTCAACGCTCCACCACGTACATTCTAATGTAGAAACAAGAGGCTTCTGCGCTAAAAATGAGGAATATGGACAAGCCGCTTTTCTTTTTTCCCTACAACAAAAAAGTGAAGAAAAACGCAAAAAAGTGAAGGAATCAAGTCGTAATCAGACTAGTGGCGCATGATAAAATCACTATTGAAAAGGTTTTCAAAAAAGGGGATAAAGGGGGAGGAACATGCGAAAGAAAGCATCCGCATGGTTGGCGTTGGCGCTTGGTGTCGGGATGGCGCTGTCGGGCTGTAGCTCGAACTCTTCTTCATCCGATGACGCCAAACAAGGCAGCCAAAAAGCAGGAGAGAAGCTAGAGATTTTCAGCTGGTGGACTGGAGCCGGTGAGGAAGACGGTCTCAAAGCATTGATCAAACTGTTCCAAGAAAAACATCCGGATATTGAAGTCGAAAACGCGGCGGTAGCCGGCGGGGCCGGAACGAACGCCAAGGCGGTCCTAGCGAGCCGCATGCAAGGGGACGACCCGCCATCGACGTTCCAAGTGCACGGTGGGGCGGAGCTGAATGAAGGTTGGGTCGCTGCCGGTAAAATGGAGCCACTCAATGACTTGTATGAACAAGAAGGTTGGATGGACAAATTCCCGGAAGCGCTCATTGACATGGTAAGCAAAGATGGCAACATTTACTCCGTTCCGGTGAACATTCACCGCGGCAACGTGCTTTGGTACAACAAAAAAGTATTTGCCGACAACGGGCTGCAGCCGCCGAAAACATTTGACGAGTTTTTCGAAGTGGCGGATCAGCTAAAGGCAAAAGGCGTTACGCCGCTAGCACTTGGCGATAAAGAACCGTGGACCGCGACGCATTTGTTTGAAACGGTGTTGCTTGGCACACTCGGAACGGACAACTACCAAAAACTTTGGAACGGGGAACTGTCGTTTGACGCTCCACAAGTGAAACAAGCAGTTGAAACGTTTAAGAAAATGCTCGGTTACATTAACGAAGACCATAGCTCGCGCAACTGGCAAGATGCGGCTCAGCTTGTTGCGGAAGGAAAAGCGGCCATGTACGTGATGGGGGACTGGGCCAAAGGCTATTTTGTCAACGACTTAAAATTAAAAGTGAATGAAGATTTCGGCTATGTGCCGACCCCGAACACCGACGGCAAGTTTATGGTCATTACTGATACGTTCGGCTTGCCAAAAGGTGTGAAAAATCCGGACGATGTGAAGAAGTTTTTAGCTTTGCTTGGATCGGTCGAGGGGCAAGATGCGTTTAACCCGCTGAAAGGCTCAATTCCAGCCCGTATCGATGCTGACCCGTCAAAGTATGACGAATACGGCAAACAAACGATGGAAGATTTCAAAAACGCAGAACTGGCGCCAAGCTTAGCGCACGGATCAGCAGCGGCAGAAGGTTTTGTCACAAAAGTGAACCAAGCGATTAACATTTTCGTCACGCAAAAGGATGTCAATTCGTTGATTGACACGCTTGTTTCGGCTGCAGCGGAACTGAAGAAGTAATGAAGGAAAAGGGGACGGGAGCCATTCTCCTCCCCTTTTCTCGTATTCATCGCAAGGAGGGATGATGATGGAAACGGTAAAAATCGCGCCAGCGAAAGAAACGACGACCGTTCCTGTGGCGCGGAAAAAGCGAAAATGGACAGCTGATCATTGGCTGGCAACAGCGTTTTTGGCGCCGTCGGTCGTGCTCATTTTCCTATTTGTTTATGGATTTATCGGTTGGACAGGATATGTTTCGGTAAGCAATTGGAATTCGCTCGTTCCGGATTGGTCATTCGCCGGGCTGAAAAATTATCAGTATTTATTCCAAGATTTCCGCTTTCAAGCTGATTTGCGCAATACGATCGTATTTACAGTGCTGTTTATCGCCGTCGTGATTGTGCTCGGCCAACTGCTTGCTATTTTGCTTGACCAAAAGCTGCGAGGGGAATCGTTGTTTCGCAACATTTTCTTTTTCCCGATGGCCTTGTCCTTTGTTGTGACCGGGGTGGTGTGGCAATGGTTGTTTAACCCGTCAACGGGCGTGAACTTGTTTTTAAAACCGCTTGGCCTGGATTCCAAATGGTATACGGATACAACGATCTTAGGCGGATTTCAATGGGGCAAAATCGAATTTGGCATCCCATTGGCGATGATTGCGGTTATGGTGGCAGCGGTCTGGCAAATGACCGGTTTTGCCGTCGCCATGTATTTGGCCGGCTTGCGTGCGATTCCGGATGAAGTGCGCGAAGCGGCGCGAATGGATGGAGCGACCGAGCTTCAATTGTATTGGAAAATCATTTTGCCGCTGTTGCGGCCGATTACGGTCAGTGTCATCATCATTATGGCGCACATTTCACTGAAAATTTTTGATTTAATTTACGCCATGACCGGACCGGGTGCGAACTTTGTCACTGATGTGCCCGGAGTGTATATGTTTGAAACGACGTTCCGCGGCAATTATTATGCGAACGGAGCGGCGATTGCGATTGTGATGTTGCTGTCGGTCGCCATTTTTATCGTTCCGTATCTCATCTCGAGCCGCAAGGGGGAATCGTAATGGCGAAACAGTTATGGGCGCGGCCATTTTTGTATCTGCTTGCACTGGCGATGAGCGTATTTTTCCTCTTGCCAGTGTATGTCATGATTGTGACGAGCTTAAAACCGCTCGATGAAGTGACATTGGCTGACATGTGGAAACTGCCGTCAGCGGTCGATTGGAGCAGCTATGCGACCGCATTTGAGAAACTGGCTCCAAACTTTTGGAACTCGATTTTGCTTGTCGTACCAGCGACACTGCTATCCGCATTGCTAGGGTCACTCAACGGTTATGTGCTGTCGAAGTGGAAGTTTAAAGGGGCGGATACGCTATTTACGCTCATTTTATTTGGCATGTTCATTCCATATCAAAGCATCTTAATTCCGTTGATTCAATTTTTGCGCGAAATCGGGTTGTACAACACGATTCCGGGGCTGGTGTTCGTCCATGTTGTCTACGGCATCCCGATCACAACACTGATGTTCCGCAATTTTTACGCCGCCATTCCGGATGAGATGATCGAATCGGCGAAAATCGACGGCGCCGGGTTTGTCCGCATTTTCCGTTACATTATGCTGCCGTTGTCGATCACCGGATTTGTCGTTGTTGCTATTTGGCAGTTTACGAATATTTGGAATGAGTTTTTGTTTGCCGTGACGATCACGACGTCGGACAAACAACCGATCATGGTTGCCTTGCAAAACTTATCCGGCAGTCAAATTGTCCAGTGGAACGTACAAATGGCTGGCGCTTTGTTGGCTGCACTGCCAACGTTGTTCGTATACATCTTCCTTGGCAAATACTTCGTCCGTGGACTGCTTGCCGGCTCGGTGAAAGGATGAGTTGGTGGAAAGGGCAACGGGTGTGTCAGGAGGAGCTGCCTTGTTGGCGGCTCTTTTTCGTTTGGTAAAAATAGTGGCAACAATATTCATTTGCCGCTCGCTGATGATATGGGCGCCTTTTCTTTCAGCAGCAGATAAGTGGACATCGCTTGTAAAAATCGCAAAAGAATAGCCATTCACGTTTGATCGGTGATGGCAAAAAGAGAAGTACGCTTGATGCCCCTTTTCAGTTTACCGTTGAGTCCCTTTCTATTAAGATAAGAGCAGAACAAGTGAAGAAAGAGGGGAAACACATGATTCTAGGAGCGATTGAAGCTGGGGGGACGAAATTTGTCTGCGCTGTTGGTGATGAGCACGGGAGAATTCACAAGCGAGAGGTGTTTCCAACGACCGTGCCAGAAGAGACAATGGCCAATGTCATCGAGTTTTTCCGTCCGCATGGCATTGAGGCGATCGGCGTCGGGTCGTTTGGCCCGATCGATCTGCGTCCTAGCAGCCCGACGTACGGCTATATTACGAGCACGCCGAAACAGGCGTGGACGAATTTCGATTTTGTTGGCACACTGAAACAATATTTTCCGGTACCGATCGGTTTTGATACGGACGTGAACGCGGCGGCGCTCGGCGAGCTGCGATGGGGGGCGGCGCAAGGGCTGGACAGCTGCCTCTATATGACGGTCGGAACCGGCATTGGCGTTGGCGCGGTGGTGGAAGGGCGGCTGCTGCATGGGCTGCTTCATCCGGAAATGGGACATATTGTTGTCCGCCGTCATCCGGATGATGCGTTTGCCGGCATATGCCCGTACCATGGCGACTGCTTAGAAGGGATGGCGTCTGGCCCGGCGATCGAGCGGCGCTGGGGGAAAAAGGGAGCAGAATTGGCTGCGCGCAATGAGGTGTGGGAGCTTGAAGCGTTTTACTTAGCTCAAGCTATTGCTGACTATATTTTCATTTTATCACCGGAAAAAGTGATTGTTGGTGGCGGTGTCATGAAACAGACGCACGTGCTGCCGTTAGTCCATCGCTATGTGCAGGAGTGGCTTGGCGGCTATATTCAGCACGAGGCAGTTCTTACAAACATTGAGGCGTATATCGTCCTTCCGGGGTTAGGCGATAATGCTGGCATTTCAGGAGCCTTGGCGCTTGCTGCCGCAGCGTTGGAATAGTAGGATGACGGCTGTTCATGGCCTTTTGCAGGGCTATGGACGGCCGTTTTTGTTGGCGATCCGTCTCTTTGACCTATGTTCAAAAAACTATTTATATTCGTGACTGTCCGGTCAAAAAACCATGATTTTTTAGTTGCATAAATTGATAATCGTTGTTTATAATAGCGTTGACTGTTTGGTCATAGAGCGTATGGAGGCGAGGACAATGGGCGATGTCCGTCAATTGATTGAATGGTTACGGCAGCGTGGGGTGCGGGCTGATTTTGTAAAGCCACGCGCATTGTTGCCATCTTATCGGCAATGGGAGGCGGCGAATAGGGAAGGAATGAGCGATTGCCATGGATGAACGGCGCGTTCAATTTATCGAAACAGCGATGAAGTTGTTTGCTCAAAAAGGGTATCATGCGACATCGATTCAAGATTTAGTTGAGGCATGGGGCATTTCCAAAGGGGCGTTTTACCATCATTTTACTTCGAAAGAAGAATTGTTGTTGGTGGTACTGAAGTATTATAGTGAGAAGATGATGGCCGATTTGACAGCAGCGGTTGGCGGGTCAGAAAAAGAACAGTTCGTCCGCCAGCTGGCTGCTCATTTTTCGCATGTCCGCCAATACAAAGAGTTTTTGCATATGATCATGTCGGAACAGCTGCCAAAAGTCAATCCGGAAATTGAGCAGTATATGTTCTGCCAACATGGGCGGCTCTTTTTATGGTATTGTTCGCGGCTCAAAGACGTATATGGGGAGGTAGTCGAGCCACATCTTTATGATGTGGCGATGATCGTGAACGGTGTCATCCGACAATATTTGTTTTATTTCTTTTTCCACGAGGAGTCGTTCGACGCTGAGGAGGTAGCTCGCTTTCTCATGCGGCGCTTCGATGCGATCATCGACAGCTTTGCGGCAGATGAACGTCCACTGTTGACGAAGGAGTCATTTGCCTCGTGGATAGAATTGGAAGAGCGCGAGCGACAAAAGCGACGAGAGCGTCTTGCTTCGGCGTTTTCCGCCGTTCGGGAGGCGGCGAAGGAACTTGGCTCGAAGAAGGCGGATGATGTGCTTGAGGCGGTCGACGCGCTCGAAGAAGAGCTGCTCGGGCGTCATGAGCCGCCGCGCACCTATCTGGTCGATGCGCTGCTTTTATATTTGCGCCATCAACAAGCGCCCTCACTTGCGGCGGCCTTGGCCGAGCTGAGCCAAGAAATTAAAACGTATCAACAATTGAATGGATAGGAGAGAGACAGATGGAAAAAGCATTAGCAGCGCCAGCAAGTACGATCCGGCATCGTCCGCTGCTTATTACGGGACTCATTATCGCTATGTTGTTTGCAGCACTTGAAGGGACGATCGTCGGAACAGCGATGCCGCGCATCGTGGGAGAGCTCGGCGGGCTTGGCGTGATGACATGGCTGACGACAGCGTATATGTTGACATCGACGACTGTCGTGCCGATCGCTGGTAAGCTCGCCGACTTGCTTGGACGGCGTCTCGTGTATGTGAGTGGACTTGTCATTTTTATGGCCGGCTCTGCACTTTGTGGCATGGCCAACGATATGACCCAGCTTATTATTTACCGCGGCATTCAAGGAATCGGCGGCGGAATTATGATGCCGATGGCGATGATTGTCGTTGGTGACGTGTTTACGGGGAAAGAGCGTGCGAAATGGCAAGGGGTGTTCGGCGGTTTGTACGGCCTTGCTTCAGTGCTAGGTCCACAAATCGGCGGCTTTATCGTTGACCATTTGAACTGGCGTTGGGTGTTTTATATTAACTTGCCGGTTGGTATTTTAGCAACAGTGCTGATCGCGATGGGCTTAAGCAAATATAAAGCTGAAGGGCCGGTGAAATTTGACGTTGCCGGAATGGCGACGCTGACGGCGGGAGTCGTCAGCTTGTTGCTTGGGTTGACGTTTGGCGGTGACCAATATGCGTGGGGCTCATGGCAAATCATCTCGCTGTTTGCGGCGGCGGTGATCTTTTTCGCCTTGTTCATTTGGGCAGAAAAACGGGCTGACGAGCCGATCATCCCGCTTTGTCTCTTTCGCAATCGGACGTTTACGTTGTTGAACGGCATCGGCTTTTTCATGAGCGTCGGCATGTTCGGAGCCATTATGTTTGTTCCGTTTTTTATGCAAGGCGTGGTTGGGGTGAGCGCCACAGAGTCAGGAACGATCATGACACCGATGATGGTTACGATGATTATCGGCAGTGTCGTTGGCGGTCGACTCGTCTACCGAATTGGCGTGAAAACACAGCTGATCATCGGTATGGCCATTATGTTGGCGGCGTTCGGTTTGCTTAGCACGATGGATGTCGATACGTCCAAATGGACAGCAACAGTATATATGATCATACTCGGGCTCGGCACAGGGCTTGTGATGCCGATTTTAACGCTCGCTTTGCAAGAAAGCTTTCCAAAATCGGAGCTTGGCGTGGTGACGTCTTCAAGCCAATTTTTCCGCTCAATCGGCGGGACATTTGGCATGACCGTTCTTGGCGCCATCATGAACCATCGCTCAAGCGCTTTGCTTGATGAACGATTGATGCCAAAGCTTGAAGCGTTGCCGGCACAGGCGCAAGGGCTTGTTGACCGATTTGCGGATATGATTCATAACGATCCGCAAGGGCTGTATTCCGTCTTGCTTAGCCCGGAAGCGATGAAGAATATTCCGGCCGCACTGCGCGACATGTTCGTGCCGGTATTGAAACAGTCACTCGTTGATTCACTGCAAGCTGTCTTTTTGTTTGGGCTTGTGTTTATTGCGGTGGGCTTGCTGTTCGTGTTCGGCTTAAAGCGGATTACGCTTTCCGACCGGGACGAGGCGATGAAAAAGATGAAGCAGGCCGAATAAAAGAAAAAACTCCGCGACAGGCGGAGGAGAATGAAAGTGAAGGACCGTGTCGATTGGAATCGGCACGGTCCTTTTGTATGTCTAGCAGGGGGCATCCTGACCATACTGTTTGTCTGTTCGCATTAACCACTTCACTCATGGCTGCGTCCCCTCTCCCGGATGGAGGCCGGCTATGGTTGTGAACGGTGAAATGACACGATCCCGAGGTGACCATGACCTAGGGCGCGCCGCGGGTTAATATGGTCGGTGGGCCTGGACGATGTTTGGTCATTGTCAGCAACTATGGCGTGCTTTTATCCGACGGTTGTCCGAAGACGCGCGAGCGGGTGAGAAAGCGAACGCCTTCCGGGCCTTCAAGCGAAAACATGCCGCCGCGCCCGGGAACGACATCGATAATCAGCTGCGTATGCTTCCAATATTCGTATTGCGCCTTGGCAATGTAAAACGGACAGCCGCCGATTTCGCCAAGTAGAATATCGGAATCGCCAACGATCAGCTCGCCGAGCGGGTAGCACATTGGCGAACTGCCATCGCAGCAGCCGCCAGATTGATGGAACATAAGGGGGCCGTACTTCGCTTTCAGCTTTTCAATTAACGCCAGCGCCGCTTCTGTGGCGACAACTTTCGGTTCATCACTCATTCCGTGCACCTCTTTCGCATGCGTATAGATTTATTTTCGACATTGACGGTAGCCGCCGCTTGGCAGACAATGAGCAAGACAACAACAGTGTCATCAAGACAAAAGAGGGTGTCCCGAACAGAGCGGGACACCTTGGCAAAATGATGAGGATCGCCTCAAAGCGAAGAGGCGATGAAAGGGTGGATGGGTGAGTATTAGAACAAGCCGAGTTTTTTCGGCGAATAGCTGACAAGCATATTTTTCGTTTGTTGGTAATGGTCGAGCATCATTTTGTGTGTTTCGCGGCCGATGCCGGACATTTTGTAGCCGCCAAACGCGGCGTGGGCTGGGTAGACGTGGTAGCAGTTCGTCCAAACGCGGCCAGCTTGAATGCCGCGCCCGAACCGGTACGCGGTGTTGATGTCGCGCGTCCAGACACCAGCACCAAGGCCGTACAGCGTCTCGTTAGCAATCGCGAGTGCTTCATCGTTGTCTTTGAACGTCGTGACGGCCAACACCGGTCCGAAAATTTCTTCTTGGAAAATGCGCATTTTGTTATGGCCTTTGAAAATGGTTGGCTTCACATAGTACCCGCCGGCGAGCTCTCCTTCAAGCATGTTCCGCTCACCGCCTACAAGCAACTCGGCCCCTTCTTGTTTGCCAATATCGATGTATGACAAAATTTTCTCGAGCTGCTCAGACGACGCTTGGGCGCCGATCATCGTTTCAGTATCAAGCGGGTTGCCTTGTTTAATTTGTTTGACGCGCTCAAGCGCCCGTTCCATAAAAGCATCGTAAATCGACTCGTGGATGAGGGCGCGTGATGGGCATGTGCACACTTCACCTTGGTTTAAGGCGAACATCGTAAACCCTTCGAGCGCTTTATCGAGAAAATCATCATCTTTTTCCATTACATCAGCAAAGAAAATGTTCGGGGACTTGCCGCCAAGCTCAAGCGTAACCGGAACGATGTTTTGCGAGGCGTATTGCATGATGAGACGTCCAGTCGTCGTTTCGCCGGTGAATGCCACTTTCGCCACACGCGGGTTTGAGGCGAGCGGCTTGCCGGCTTCCAAGCCAAAACCGTTCACCACGTTGACGACGCCAGGTGGAAGCAAATCTTCGATGAGTTCGATGAGGACGAGAATGGACGTCGGCGTTTGTTCCGCCGGTTTTAAGACGACGCAGTTACCGGCCGCAAGGGCTGGCGCGAGTTTCCAGGCCGCCATTAAAATCGGGAAGTTCCATGGGATGATTTGCCCGACAACGCCGAGCGGTTCTTTAAAGTGGTAGGCGACCGTGTTATGATCGATTTCCGAAATGGTGCCTTCTTGGGCGCGAATGCAGCTGGCAAAATAGCGGAAATGGTCGATGGCAAGCGGAATGTCAGCTGCCAATGTTTCGCGAATCGGTTTGCCGTTTTCCCACGTTTCAGCCACTGCGAGCATTTCTAAGTTTTCTTCCATCCGATCGGCAATTTTGTTCAACAAACGGGCGCGCTTTGCAGGTGACGTGCGTCCCCACTCCTCTTTTGCGGCATGGGCAGCGTCAAGCGCCAGTTCAATATCGGCGGCTTTTGAGCGCGGCACTTCGCAATACGGCTTTCCGGTGATCGGTGTGATGTTTTCAAAATACTCACCGTCCACCGGTGGTACCCATTTGCCGCCAATAAAGTTTTCGTAGCGTTTTTTGAACGTGACAAGCGCCCCTGGCTGGCCTGGTTGTGCGTAAATCATCCCCGATACCCCTTTCATTTTATTGTTGTATACGGTTTCAATTAAAGGAATATTTAAAAAATTCCTTTCAATGCTTAGATTAGCATGGCTGGACAATGTTGTCAAACGAGAAAGGAGCTATCCTAGGAAATTGGTCGGAAACGGTTGTTTGGCTAAAGAAAGCCATTCGGTTCGAGTGCGAAGGGGGGCTCAAAAGCAAGTGAGCCCCTCTTTTCCACTACGGTATACACTTGAATGGATTGGTAAGTTTCACTTGCGGGCACAGACATCCTGTTGAGTCAGCCCCTTGCCCGAAACGGCCGATTAATCCACCTCAAGCCCCTCAAGCCAGCGGCTCGCGTATACGCCACAAAGGTGATGGAACACTTCGAGCAGTTCGTTCGGATCAGCAGCGAAAAACGTACGCGCAGCCGATTCGTTTTCTTCCCGGCCGAATTCGATTAAAAAATCGGTGGCGATTCGATTAAACAAGAGCAACGCGCTATAAGAGCGTTCCAGTTGACGTTTCCGTTCTGCCGCATCGTCGATTTCGGCAAACGGGCGTTTGTACCGATCGGTGAGCTCTGGCAACTGGCGTCGGATTGCCTGCTGGGCGTCGGTGAGCATTGCCTCGATCGTACCCGGTGACAAAAATGTTTGCTCGCGCAGCATATAGCCCCAAATTTGTTTTAACGCGTGCGCCGATTCGCTCGCAAAAGCGATATTGCTAAGCAAATCGTTCATATACTGTTCCTCGTCCGTTGCTTGAATGCGCAGTTTCATAATGATTTCGAGCACATCGGAATGGACTTTTTCTTTCTGCCAAGGCTTCGTCAATTCGTGAAGCAAGATAGAAAGCAAACGAGCTGCTTCGTCTTTTGTCATCATCAGCCAATCCTTTCGTGGCAAAGTCATCGATTCCATTTTATCACGCTAGCTGGCGAGCCTCCTACCCCCCCCTGAAAAAGTACGGGGGATTGGGAATGACTGCGAAGGAAAAGAAAGGGGGAGCGTGTCTGCGATGAAGCGCACGAGAGAGAGGGAGATGTCTGAATTGCCAGAAGACAGCCGTTCGCGTATGATGATGATAATAGGAAAATCGCGCAGGATATCCGGACGAAATCGAAGCATATTCGAGGATGTCTGGCATATGCTCGAACAAACAGAGGAAGAAAGGGGAGAGAGGCATGAAGCCGTTGCGCTTGCGCGGCCATCATTTGCTTTGTGTGCACGGATTTCGCGGCATGGGCTACAGTCCTTCGTTTGTCGAAAAAATGTGGGAGATCGTCAAACGGATTCGTGATGAAGAGGACGATTTTCCGATTGAAGTTGTCGCGGCGCTTGATGAGGCGTGTCTCGCCTGTCCGCACCATGGCGAAGCGACATGCGAAGCCAGTCCGAATTCGGATGACCATGTGCGCTTACTCGATGGAAACGTCATCCGCCATTTAGGTTTGGAGGCGGGGAACGTATATCAGAAGTCGGAGTTGATCCGGCGGATAGCCGAAATGGTTGAGCCGGATGATTTGGATTATTTATGCCGCCATTGTTCGTGGCTGCCGCACGGCGTCTGCAAAGAAGGCATCGCCAATGTCCGCCGCGGAAACACGGCCCAACTATAAATGATTCCGGGGCTCATCGCCATTGTTGTTCCAAAGTGGCACATATTTTCACCATTCGCGGAAATTTCTAAAAAATGAATGATTTCACGAGCGGAAAAATGTGATATGATAAACAATTATAAAGACTTTCGACAGAAAGGGTCATGGAACATGAAAGTAGCCAAATTTGGTGGAAGTTCGGTGGCGAGCGCCGCGCAATTCCGCAAGGTGGCTGATATTGTCAGTTCGGACATTGAACGCCGCATCATCGTCGTATCAGCACCCGGTAAGCGATGCAAAGACGACGTGAAAGTGACGGATATGCTTATTCGGCTGGCTGAACAAGTGTTGGCTGGTGAACCGTACGACGAAACGATGCGGGCGATCACGAAGCGGTACGCTGACATTGCCGATGAGCTCGAACTGGAAGCCAACGGTTTTTTAGCTGAGCTCACAGATGATTTACAGTCAAAAATTAGCGCCTATCGAAATGAGCCAGCCCGCCTGCTTGATACGATAAAAGCGAGCGGTGAAGATCATAATGCCCGGTTGATGGCGCTCTATTTGCAAGATTTTGGGCTCGAGGCGAGCTATGTTAGCCCACTTGAGGCCGGCATTATCGTGACGGACGAACCTGGCAACGCCCAAGTGCTTCCGGAGTCGTACGACAAGCTGCGGCAGCTGCGTGAGCGTCGCGGTGTGCTCGTGATCCCGGGCTTTTTCGGCTATTCCCTATCCGGCCATATCGTCACCTTCCCGCGCGGTGGATCGGATATTACCGGTTCGATCGTTGCCGCAGGTGTAAAAGCCGACGTGTATGAAAACTTTACTGACGTTGATTCGATTTATTGCGTCAATCCTTCGATTGTCGCCGACGCGCGCAAACTGAAAGAAATTACGTATCGGGAAATGCGCGAGCTGTCGTATTCCGGCTTTTCCGTTTTTCATGATGAGGCGCTCGAGCCGGTATATCGGGCTGGCATCCCGGTTTGCGTGAAAAACACGAATAACCCGGCTGCGCCGGGTACGTGGATCGTTGCCAAACGCAACCATGTAGATGAACCGGTTGCGGGTATTGCTAGCGATACCGGCTTTTGCAGCATCAACATTAGTAAATACTTAATGAACCGCGAAATCGGCTTTGGTCGGCGCGTGTTGCAAATTTTAGAAGACGAGGGCATTTCATATGAACATACGCCGTCTGGTATCGATAACATGTCAGTTATTTTGCGGGCAAGTCAGCTTGCCGATGGAAAAGATGAGCGCATTTTAGCCCGCATCCGCGATGAGCTCGTCGTCGATGAAGTGACGATTGAGTACGGATTGGCGCTTATCATGGTGGTTGGCGAAGGGATGGAAAAAATGGTTGGGATGGCAGCCAAAGCGGCGACGGCGCTCGCGAATGCCAACATTAACTTAGAGATGATCAACCAAGGATCATCGGAGGTCAGCATGATGTTTGGCGTCAAAGAGGATGTCGTCAACGAGGCGGTTCGTGCGCTATATCACGCCTACTTTCAAGAGTTGACCGTTAGTCAGCCGTCATAAGGAAAAGGATGTCCGCGTCGCGGACATCCTTTTTTCATTGATTGTATCGTTTGTTTCCGCCATTGCTGCTTTTCGTGCATAGAAAGGAAGAGCTCGGAAAATACTACCAATGTATGCAAGCAGCAATGGAAGGGGGAAAACGATGGTGAAAAAATGGATTATTATGGCTGTTTTTGCGGTGATGTTAGCGTTATCTCCGGTCAGTGCAGCAGCTGCCATTAGCCGTGCGGAACTGGAACAGTACGTGGAAAGTGTCGGCTGGACGGTAAGCGATTTGCTTACTTATTTAGACCGATATGGATTGACCGTTGCTGATTTTCGCACCATGGAGGAGTTGAAACAATGGCTTGGTACGCCGCTGAACGAAGAGCGGCTCCATGCTGTGTTGCATCAGCACGGACTGACCGTCGAGGAGCTCGATGCACTGCTTGGACAGTTTGGCGAAACGGTGCAAGAGTACACGTTTGTGGAAGATTTAGATGCCGCCATTCGCTTTTACTCGCAGCATAACGATGCTATGCAGCAAATGAACGATTTGCTTGGGGCGTTAGGCATGACGGAAAAAGAAGTGAACAAACTCGCTCGTCATATCGCTTCACTTGGCAATCTGCAGCTGTCCGAGCAGCTAACAACGCTTCGTGAGCGGCTGCGTCCGTTTAAAGAAACGGAGGGACCATGGACAAAAGAAGCCCGTCGTAAACTGCAGGCGATTTGGAACGAGGCGCTCGATTTGTTGCAGCTTGAAGCAAAGTTCTATGTTGATGGACAGGAAACGGGATTCTCCGCAGCGACTGCATCGGCCGGAGCGAAACCAATCGTGGTCAAATTGTATAACCGTCAAGACGAGGAAATCGTCGATATTGCCGTTACGAGGGAAATGTTATCATCTGGTTACATCGTCCGCGCTGGGGAGAAAGGGATTGAGGCCGGTTTGTTGGCGCTTAAGATGAAGCGAATGATGTACGGGGAAAAACTCCCCGATACCGCTTCTCCATACTTGATGCACGCTCTCGCCGGTCTGTTGCTTATGTTTGCTGGGTTCTTTCTTTATCGACGGGTTGGACGGCTCAAAGGATGAGGCGCGATGGGGCATAAGCAACATGCGATCCATCTTCCTTGGCGACGTCGGGTGATTTGCTATGCGGCGTTCATGCTCATGGTCATCGGAATGGCGATAGCCGGCTGGAACGGGTATTGGTACATTGTTGGCTGGAAAGCGGCAAAGCAAGACAATGCCCATTCCCCTACACGGCATGCATCTGAGTTAGAAGCAAAAACGCGCTCGCAGGCTGCCTATTCACCCGAGAGTCAAAAAATCTCTCCTTCTCGGCCACTTGGCGCCTATCTCGGTGAATTGTCCATTCCGAAGCTCGGGGTGGCGATTCCAGTGTATGAAGGGGTCCGTGAACAAGAATTGCGCCGTGGCGTCGGCCATTATCCGGCAAGCGCTTGGCCGGGTGGCAACGGGCATGTCGTGTTGTCCGGCCACCGCGACACCGTATTCCGCCGCTTTGGAGAAATCGACATCGGCGATGCGCTCATCATCCGGACAGATGAGTCGATCGTTCATTATCGTGTCGTCAACATCCGCATTGTTGATGACGACGACCGAACCGTTTTGGTCGACAAGGCGCGGCCAACGCTGACCGTGACAACATGCTACCCGTTTCGTCTGATCGGTCCCGCCCCGAAACGATACATCGTCACAGCCCGCCCTGTTCGGACTGACACCGCCGCTCACATGACTTTGCCGTGACATGCCAATATGTCACATCGTTTCGGGAGAACCCCCTCGTCGATCGAAGCACAGTGAGGAAGTTGATGAACATAAAAAGAGGTGTCTCAAAGTCATGAGACACCTCTTTTATTTACTATATACACATGAAACGGCTTCTTCGTTTATTTCAATGGAGGACAGGCGGCCTTTTCAGTCATCCCCCTTTTATCTTTTCTGGTCATTACGTGTTCTTGCGCTA
>Ga0310833_100319_pt1 | contig 42818 bp, 37 predicted proteins | sample SM_ome_FD_201312 | JGI IMG/M metagenome (GOLD analysis project Ga0310833, IMG submission 201312) | Sorghum-adapted microbial communities enriched on stacked mutant (SM) sorghum from Joint BioEnergy Institute, Emeryville, California... ...
TCAACCAGATACGTCACGATCGACTGGGCAGCGAGATAGCTGATCCCGATCGTCAAGAGCGGGATGAAAGGGGCAATCGCCGAACGGAATACGACGAACAGAATGACCAGAATAAAGACAACCGTGATCACTTCCGTTCGCTTAAGCCCTTCCTGCGAGGAGATCACCACATCTTCCGTTATCAACGTGCTGCCGGTCAGATAGTGCTCCACCGACACGGAATCCATCGCGTCGTACAACCCATCGCGCAGATCGCTCTCTGCCCATGCCTCTCCATCCAGACCAAGCAGCACGAGCACCGTCGTGCCGTCCTCCGAAACCATCTGCTTAGCCAGGTCCGGCTGTTCAAAGTGCGACATGACCGACGTAAGTCTCAGCTCGTCTTGACGCTCCTTCAAGATGTTCACAGCATCTTCAATCTCGCTCAGTTCTTGTTCATCAAGACCGTCATGATCATAAAATACATAAACCGCTGATGCGCCGCTGCCCCCAATCTCCTCGAGCATCTCTGCTGCACGCAGCGAAGCCGAGCCGTCCGGCATCGTCAGTTGCCCCTTCTCCCGGACCAGCTCCTGCATATTCGGCGCCGTCAGGAAGAGCCCCACCGCGAGCACAAGCCACAGAGCGAGTACCGCCCAACGGAACCTAACGATTGCTTTCATCCTTTAACTCCCTCCATCCTTTTTGATAATCGCCGCCAGCTTCTCATAGAGTGTCAGGAACTGGTCGAGCTCAGCTTGTGTGAATTGGCTGATGAACCCCACCAACAGTTCATGAATGCGGCTCGCAGCCGCCTCATATACCTCTGTCCCTTTCTCCGACAGTTGGAAGCTGACCACACGCCGATCTTTGTCGTCTTGTACGCGTGTGATATATTGTTTGTCTACGAGACGCGATGTAATCGCCGTTGTAGCGCTCTTATTGACGCAGAACGTATCCGACAACTCGCTGGCCGTACAGCTCTTGCGATTGTATATGTAACGCAAGGTTAGAAACTGGTCGAGCGTCAGTTCGTTGTCGATGCACTCGCGGATGAGCGCATTCAGTTTGCGCGTTACAGTGAATGATACGGCTTCGAATCGGTCGATATACTCGGTAATTTTATCTGTATTCATTCTCTCCTCCTCCCTGTCGACCATATAGTTCAACGATTGAATTATTCACCCATGTAACTATATACCTGATCAAACCCTAAGTCAAGGGCAGGAAAAAAGCTGCCTGGAAGATCGACGTGAACACTATCACATCGGCCCTTCCAAACAGCCTCATGTCCCTTCTATCTTGCGATCTTGCCGCTCGCATCGCAAGTCGTTCGCTAGATCGCTTCATTCCAAGGAGATAGAAATGTGACAAAACCCCCGTCCCTCTGTCACTAGTCGTTCAGGTCAGGACGTTTGCCTTGCACCAGGTAAACGACGCTCTCACCGATATTCGTCGCATGATCCGCCATCCGCTCCAAATATCGGCTGACGAAGCACAGCTGCAGCGCCTGGTTCACATGCCGGCTGTTCTCCATGATGTATGTGAACAGCTCGCGCAGGATCTGGCTGTGCAACTGATCCACCTCATCGTCCATCTGCGCCATCTTGTAAGCGAGCTGAACATCCTCGCGGATATACGACTGGATGCTGTCGTTCGTCATCAACTGAACGATCTCGGCCATGCGAGGGATATCTACCAGCGGCTTGATCAGCCCTTCCGTCTCGATGCGCGTCGTCACCTTGGCGATATCCACGGCCAGATCCGCCATCCGTTCGAGATCGCCTGCCATCCGGAAGGCGATGATGATTCGCCTTAGATCCTTGGCAACCGGCTGTTGAGTAGCGATGATGCGCGTTCCGATTTCCTCGATTTTTTCTTCCATCTCGTTGATCTTCGGATCGCTATTGATAACCGATTGGGCGAGCGGCACGTTCATCTCCTTCAATGACACAACAGCCTTCTGAATCGCTTCCTCCACCTCTTTGCCCATCGCGATCAGCGCTTCGCGCAACTCATCGAGATAAGCGTCAAACTGCGTGCGCTTCGTCACTATCATCGTGTATAACCTCCTGATCAGCCGAACCGGCCGCTGATATAGTCTTCGGTACGTTGGTCCTTAGGGTTGGAGAAGAGCCTATCCGTCCGATCGAATTCGACAACCTCGCCATTGAGGAAGAAAGCCGTATGATCGGATATGCGTCCTGCTTGCTGCATATTGTGCGTAACGATGATGATCGTATATCGTTCTTTGAGCTCCGACACCAGTTCCTCGATCTTCAAGGTCGAGATCGGATCCAGCGCCGAAGTCGGCTCATCCATCAGCAGTATCTCCGGTTCCACAGCTAACGCCCGCGCGATGCAGAGCCGTTGCTGTTGCCCGCCGGACAGCCCGTACGCCGATTTCTTCAGCGAATCCTTCACCTCATCCCAGAGTGCTGCCGCTCGCAAGCTTCTCTCCACGATCTCATCCAGCTCCGCCTTCTTCTTGACGCCGTGGATGCGGGGTCCGTAAGCGACGTTGTCATAGATCGATTTCGGGAACGGATTCGGCTGCTGGAATACCATGCCGATCTGTTTGCGCAGCAGCTCGACATTGACATCCTCATCATAGATGTTCGTCCCGCCGATCATCACCTTGCCTTCGATGCGCACGCCTCTGATCATGTCATTCATCCGGTTCAAGGTTCTCAGCAAGGTGGACTTGCCGCAGCCGGATGGACCGATATAAGCGGTGATCGTTCGCTCCGGCACTTGCATATCAATGCCCTTCAGGGCATGATGGTCACCATAGTAGAAATCCAACTTCTGTATATCCACGATCGTTGTCATCCTCATAACCTCCGCTTAAGCAGGATAGTTGCACTTCGTCCTAACGAACTTTGGCATAAGCCGCACACGGTTCGTTGCATACTAGTAGTCGTATCACGAGTCCGATCTCATCCATCAACGTCTCTGAGCCTTGTTCCGCAGGAAGATCGCCAGGGCATTCATGCTGAGCAACACGATGAGCAGCACGATGATGCCTGCTGACGCTACGTGTTCGAAGTCGCGATTGGACATGCTCGCCCAGGAGAAGATCTGCACGGGCAGCGCGGTGAACGAATCCAGCAAGCTGTCCGGGATAGCCCGAGTGAAGGCAACGGCTCCGATGGCGATGATCGGCGCTGTCTCTCCAATCGCCCGTGAGAGGGAGAGGATCGAGCCGGTCAGAATCCCGGGCAACGCACTTGGCAGCACGACGCGTACCACCGTCTGCCATTTGTTCGCGCCAAGCGCATAGGAAGCTTGCCGTTGACTGGCCGGTACGGCACGGATCGCTTCCTGCGCTGCAACGATCAAGATCGGCAGCACTAGCAAGGTTAGCGTCAGAGCACCGCTCAAGATGCTATTGCCCAGATAGAACATTCTGACGAACACCGTGAGTCCGAGAAGCCCGTAGACGATCGACGGAACCCCGGCGAGATTGGAGATATTCATGCGAACGAAGCGGCTGAACCAGTTGTCCTTCGCATATTCCTCCAAGTAGATGGCGGTCGCTACGCCGATGATAAACGTCAGCGGTGCTGTGAGCATCATCAGCCAGAGCGAACCGATCAGAGCCGGATAGATGCCGTTCTTCTCCGGGATGCGCGAGGACTTGCCGGTGAGGAAGTCCCAATCCAGCCAACCGATGCCTTTCACGAATATATCGGCGAGCAGCACCGCCAGCGCCACCACCCCGACGAAGGTTGAAGCCAGGAAGAGCGTGCGGAAGAAGCTGTTTCGATTCTTGCGGATGCGGATGCGTCTGATCAGATCAGTCTGTTTCATCGGTACTCCTCCCTGAACTTCTTCTTGATATACCCGGCAAGCAGATTCATCACAAGCGTCATGACGAACAGCACCATGCCAACAGCATAGATCGTATAGTACTCCACGGAGCCATGGCTTGTATCGCCGTTCGCCACCATGACGATGTAAGCGGTGAGTGTCTGCATGCTCTCGAGCGGATTCCACGTCAGGTTCGCCAGCCCCCCTGAGGCCATGGCGACGATCATCGTCTCGCCGATCGCCCTCGACAGACCCAGCACGAAAGAGGCGACGATGCCAGACAGCGCTGCCGGCACCACAACCTTAAGCGCCACTTCGAAGCGCGTCGCGCCAAGCGCATAAGCGGCGTCCCGGATCGAGCGGGGCACGGCGGACATCGCATCTTCGCTCAGCGAAGAGATCATCGGGATGATCATGATACCTACGACGAGCCCAGCGCTGAGCGCGTTGAAGACGCTCAGCTCAGGGATCAGCTTCTGCAAGAGTGGCGTGACGAAGGTTAAGGCGAAGAAACCATACACGATCGTCGGAATGCCAGCCAGGATCTCAAGCAGCGGTTTGAGAACAGCGCGAACCTTGGCAGGCGCGTACTCGCTGAGATAGATGCCGCTGAACAGCCCGATGGGAAGCGCGACCAGAGATGCGATGCCCGTGATCATCAGCGTGCCGGCGACGAGCGGCAACACGCCGAAGGCTTGCTGAGAGCCGGCAAACAGCGGCGTCCACTTCGTACCGAACAGAAAATCGAGGAGCGGTACCTGCCGGAAGAAGCCGGCCGACTCTGTCAGCAGGATGATCACAATACCGATCGTCGTCAGGATCGAGATACCGGCGAAGATCGCGAGGACGATCGGCATGATGCGGTCGCTGGAGAGGAGTTTCTTCCGTTTCTTGAGCTCCAGCCTGTGTCCATTTACAGTCATGATGACGATACCCCCTGGGATAATCTTGTTACTGCGGATGATCCAACTTGGCCCAGCCAAGCCGACAACCGTGGCAGTCGAGACGCATCATGCGCGCCTCACAGCCACGGTCCGTCATGCTAATATCACTGATCGGGTTCATGCGCTCAGCGAATATGAGCCAGATTGGCTTCGAGCTTCTCCTGCGGCAAGCGAACATACCCGACTGCTTCCACCAGGTCCTGCCCTTCCTCGCTCATATAAAACTCGATGAAGGCCTTCACTTCCGGGCGATCCAGCACCGACTTCAGCGGATACATGTAGATCTCGCGGGACAGGGGTGCATAAGTGCCGTCATTGATCGATTCCAGCGACGGGCTGACATACTCATTGCCATCTGCTGCTTTAATCGCTACAGCCTTCAGGCGATCAGCGTTATCGATGTAGTACGAGTATCCGAAGTATCCTAGCGCGTACTTGTCGCTGCTGACACCTTGCACCAGCACGTTGTCATCCTCCGAAGGCACATAGTCTTCGCGAGACACCTTGGCTTCGCCGTTGATCGCTTCCGTGAAGTATTCGAATGTTCCGGAAGCTGTGCCAGGGCCGTACAGATTGATCTTCTCATCCGGCCAGCTCGGGTCGACATCCGACCATTTCTGAACCTGACTGTCCTTCTGCCAGATCATCTTGAGCTGTTCAACGGTCATTTTCTCTGCCCAATCGTTATCCGGGTGGATCACGACTGTGATGCCGTCATAAGCGACCGGCATTTCTATGACATCATCGCCGTTCCCTCGAATCGTCTCCAATTCCGAATCCTTGATCAGCCGGGATGCATTGGCGATATCCGCTTCACCGTTCATGATCGCTTTGATTCCGTTGGAAGACCCAGTAGAAGCAACTTCTATGTTGACTTCCGGATGCAGGTTCATGAATTCCTCAGCAACCGCCAGAGCAATCGGATATACCGTTGAAGAGCCATTGAGCAAGATGTCTCCGGACAATTCTTCTTTCGCCGCATTGTTTCCATCGTTGCCTGCAGCGGACGAGCTGTTGTTTGAAGTAGTTGGCACACCCGCGCTGCCCGTAGTTTCTTCCTTGCCTCCATTAGAGCCGCCTGCACACGCAGCCAGCGTCATGACGAGCACGAGTGCCGCCGTGATCAAGATCCCCTTAAGCTTCCATCCTTTGAACAATTTGACCACTCCTCGATTGGTTTTCGCTTTACATGTCCCATCTTAAGCTTCCTATGTTTTCGCGGTTTAAAGAGATTGTTAGCGGAACGTTAAATCTTATCAGTCTCAGGCTCTATGCCCAGGTCGCGCTGGGTGCGTCACTGTCAACGATCAGAGCAGCTGCACGACAGTCGTTATTTTACTTACCGTTTACACAATCTAGCCTCTCATTTAATATCGCGAGATTAAGATAAAGGAAATGAGATAGCAGGAGTGGATCAGATGTCATTGTCACAAGTGATGCAGAGAATCGCATGGGGAAATCTCTCAATCGGGGTCAAATTAAGCCTGAGCTTCGCTGCCGTCATGCTGGTATTCATGTTGGCCGCCGTGTTCCAGCACTCCCGGATTACGGAGATCGAGCTCAGGATGTCGGAGGTGCAAGATCGGACAAACAAATATCAAACCGCTGAACAACTGAGACAATATACGATGGAAATCTCCTTGCTCAGAGGCAATCTGATGGTGTTCGGAGACGCACGAGCAACGGATCGGTTCATCGAATTAAGGGAGCTCATCCAACCCCTAGTGGCGAGGATCGCAGAGTCCGCTTCGACCAAAGAGCAGCGCATGTGGCGCAATCAGCTTCTGGTTTCGTCAGAGGAATATCTGCAGTTCTTCGAACAAGCCTTGCAGGTGATGGACGATGCCTCACTCACTGAAGAGCAGCGGCAGGATAGATTGATGAAGCTGCACAGCATGTCTGAGATTCATAAAGATTACATCCTGCAAGTCATCGATCAGTTCGTACAAGTCTACAATCTGGATGCAGCTGATGCCGAGGAGCAGATGCTGAGAAGCATGGAAGAAGCGAGTATCGCATCCTTCCTGATGCCGGCGATCAGCACCATGCTCGCGATCATGTTTACTGCATGGTTCATCATCGGGATTCGCCGGCCGATTCGTCGGCTGCAGAACGCAGTCCAGGCGATTGCGGAGGGGGATCTGAGGCATCAGATTAAGGTGAGAGGGGATGACGAGTTCGGAAGCTTGAGCCGTTATTTTAATCGGATGATCGACCGGGTCAGTCATATGTTGGGAAGCACGCAGGTGGCTGCTGTCTCGCTATATGACCATGCGGAGTCGTTTCTCCAATTCTCTCAAGCTACCGCAGAGGCGAACGGGATGATCGTGCATGCGATGAAGGAGATCGCAGCAGGAGCCCACAGACAGGCGGAGCTGACGGAAGACAGCGCTGCCCAGACAGTCGACATGCGAATGGTTATGAACTCGATGCATGATAACGCTGCGGAGATGAATGATCACAGCCTGGAGGCGATGAATTGGTGTGAAGCGGGGGCTCGAGAGGTCGAAGGCCTGCTGCAATCCGCTGAACAGACGGAGCGCATCTTCGACCAGCTCAGTACATCCATGGAACAACTCGCTGAGCAGACGAGGAAGATCGCGAAGATGACATCATCCATCAGTGAGTTTGCCGAGCAGACGAACATCCTGGCGATCAATGCCGCGATTGTCGCCGCACACGCCGGGCAGGAAGGCAGGGGCTTCACCGTCATCGCCGCACAGATCCGCGAACTCGCTGACCGCTCCAAGCAAGCGACGGTGAGCATTCACGGGCTGATCGGTTCGTTGCAGAGCCAGATGCAAGATGTGAGCGACAACATGGGGAAGGTTCGATCCGCGATGGACTACCAACTCTCCAAAGTCGGCGGTACCCAGCACACCTTCGAGCAAATCCGCCAAGCGATGACTATCATGCACCATCAGGTTGCCGGCATTCACCTGCAGATCACGAAAGCGCAGGAGATACAGGATAGGATCGCTGCCGCGTTGCAGACGATGTCTGGGATTACAGAGAAGACAGCAGCTGGCGCTAGGGAGATCAATTCCAATGCAGAAGTGCAGCATCTGTCCGTTCAGCAGATTGCGGAGCAGGCTGAGGAGATCAACCGGTTGTCGGAGCAACTGATCAGAGAGATCCATCGTTTCAAGATCGCCGCTTAGTGCGGCTTTTTTTTGTTTCGCTGTTGCCTATTCGAATGGACTCCAGCGACACTAAACGCGCTTATTGGATAAGCAGGTATTGGAGGGGATATTGAGGGAGGGCAGAAGGGAGGATCGGGATTATTTGACCACCAGCTTATAACCAACGCCGCGGATCGAGTCGATTCGGACAGCCTTCTGGTTCAGCTCCAGCTTCTTGCGGAGTGAACTGACATGAACGTCGACCGTCCGCTGCCCGCCGATATAATCGAAGCCCCATACCCGGTTCATCAGGTCATCCCGCGTAATAACCGTGCCTGGATGCTGGACGAGGTAGAGCAGCACCTCGAACTCCTTAGGACGCATCGGTATCAACTCGCCATGCACCTTCACTTCATATCGATCCGGGTAGATATGGATATCGCCGAGCTTGATGACCTTGTCTTCCACTTGTCTCGTATCCGTATCCGTTCCGCTCCGCCTGAGTACAGCCGATACACGTGCCAGCAGTTCCGCGACGCCGAAGGGCTTTGTCACATAATCATCCGCCCCCAGCTTCAGGCCTTGCACGATTTCTTCCTCTGCGTTGCGTGCGGTCAGGATGATAACCGGAGTCTTAATCCCTTTGCTGCGCAGCTGTTCCAGGACCTCGAAACCGCTCAGGCCAGGCAGCATCACATCCAGGATGATCAGATCATAGCTGTTCTCCAGACCTTCCTGGAGTGCCTCGTTGCCGTTATCGATCACTTTCGTCGCGTAGCCTTCCTGCGTCAGGTTATAAGACAACAAGCGAGACAAGGTTGGTTCATCTTCTACGACGAGGATGGTATGCTGCATGTCGTTGCCTCCCGTTCTATGGCATTTCATTTATATTTATCATAGCATTTACAAACCGCAGTTGTGTTAACCTTATGTTAAGCGGATGTAAAATGTCACGACTGTATCACCGGCAGCTCTACTGTAAACTTCGATCCGTATCCGTGATCGCTCTCGACATGAATCGAGCCTCCGTGCAGTTCGACCAGATGCTTCACGATCGATAGTCCGAGTCCGGTGCCGCCTGAGCTGCGCGAGCGAGCCTTGTCCACGCGATAGAATCGCTCGAAGATGCGCGGCAGGTCCTTCTTGGGGATCCCGATGCCGGTATCCGTCACGGAGATCGCGACACGATCATAATCCTCCTCATGCTCCCCTTGGCCTCCAAGCGTCGTCAGCTCCACCTTCACCTTGCCATGCTCCGGCGTATAGATGATGGCGTTGGACAGCAGGTTCAGGATCACCTGTCGCAACCGATCCTCATCCCCCTCGATATAGATGCCGCTCGGCGCGTGGAGCGTGAGTGAGATCGCCTTCCGCTGTGCCTCCGGCTTCATCATCTCGACGATGCTGTGCAGGAACTCGTTCAGTTCGATCGGCACGAGATGAAGAGGTTCCCGCTTCGACTCGATCTTGGACAGCTCCAGGATATCTCCGATCAGCCGGTTTAGCCGTTCACTCTCGTCATAGATGATCTGCAAGAACGATCTCGCCGTCGATTCGTCCTTCACCGTGCCGGACAACAGCGTCTCTGCGAACCCTTTGACTGCCGCCACTGGTGTCTTCAACTCATGAGAGACGTTGGCTACAAATTCACTGCGCATCCGCTCCAGCCTGCGTATCGCGGTGATATCATGCAGGACGATGACCAGACCGGAGCTGCTCAACGATTCTTGCTTCAAGGGGATGATGTGAATATCGATCGTCCGTTCCGTCGGATAGTACAGGACGATCTCATCGCGGATATGTGCGCCCTGGTAGATGCAGTCAGTGACCAGTTGTTCGAATGGCAGCGGTTGCTTTAACTTGTCATAGACGCTGCCGATCGCCTGGCTGGCCGGTATGCCGAGAATCTCCTCCGCCGCCCGATTCATAAGCACGATGCGGTCATCTCTGCCGATTACGACGATGCCGCTGATCATATTGTCGATTACGCTCATCAGACGATTCTCGTTCTCCGACAACTGTTCCATCTGCTGCTGCAGACTGCCTGCCATCGTGTTGATCGCTTCGCCCAGTTGACCTAGCTCGTCCCGATTCTTAAGCCTGACTCGCGCCTTATAGCTGTGCATCGTGATCCGCTTCGCAACGGCGATGATATGCTCGATCGGACGGGTGAAGCTGGACGCGAACCGATAGCTGACGAGGCCGCTGATCAGGAACAGCAGCGTAAGTCCGATCAGCAGATAGGCCCACAGCGAATAGACCGTTCTGCTCAGTTCACCGAGTCCCAGCGCCATGCGCACATACCCGAGCAATTCGCCTTCGTCATAAACGGCGGCTGCAACGTACATCATGCGCTCGCCGACCGTATCGCTATAGCGGATCGCATCGCCGAATGGCTCGCCATTCAGCACTGCTTGAATCTCCGGTCGATCGACGTGGTTGTCCATAGCCAGCGAATCGGACAGCGAATCCCCGATGACGAGTCCGTCCTTCCGGACGAAGGTGATACGTGCTTCGGTCAGCTCCGCGAATTTGCGGATCACCGCATTGTGCGCTGGATCATCGTTCGGTGTCGCATCCCGGAACATCGCCGGATCGATCATGGAGACGATCATCCGCACTTCGTTCATCATATTGATGCGTTTGGCATCGATGTAGGAGTCTTGGATCATTTTGCCGGAGAACAGCCCCGCTGCCAGAACCGACACGCCGATCAGGATGATGAATGTCATAAACAATCTGGTCCTTATGCGAATCACAACGCTGTTCCCCCTTCGATTCCAATATCGATGCGATCGATTCATGCCAAAAAAGAATCCCCAGCGCTGAAGTGGCCGGGATGGTCTCAAACCATATGCTTAACTGCTTTCTTTCACATCTAAATCAAACGTTGTTGCCAATGGTGTGCCTGCTTGGATCCCTGTTCGATAGCGATGGCAGGTCTCCCCAAGCGAACGAGCTTGCCCTGAGCATGCCTCATGCAGCGTTGCACATCCTGATGAAGCATCCTCCGGGCATTCTCTGACCCATTATGCAAATACCGGATCTTTAAACTGGCTGAGCTTCTCCAGCGATTCCTTCTCCACGTCCGCATGCAGGCTGTTGCCGTGCGAATCCATCGTGACGATCGCAGCGAATCCGTCCACCTCGAAGTGCCACATCGCTTCCGGAACGCCAAAGTTCAGGAAGTCGACGCCCTTCACCGCCTTGATCGTGTCCGCATAATATTGCGCCGCGCCGCCGATCGCATTCAGATACACCGCGCCATGCTCCTGAAGTGCTTTAAGCGTCTTCGAACCCATGCCGCCCTTGCCGATGACGATGCGGATGCCGAACTTCTTCAGGATATCGCCCTGATACGGCTCCTCACGGATGCTCGTCGTTGGACCGGCCGCCTTGACCTCCCAGCTGCCGTCTTCCTTCTTCAGCATAACCGGGCCGCAGTGATACAGCGCAGCACCGTTCAGATCAACCGGGCAATCGTGGTCCATCAGGTATTTGTGGATCGCATCGCGTCCGGTATACATCGGACCCTTGAGGATCACCACGTCCCCGACCTTAAGTTCACGAACCTGCTCCTCCGTCACCGGCGTATGCAGCACGAACTCTCTGCGTTCGCCCTTCGACGCTACGGCAGCTTCCATCGGTGCTTGCTTGTCCGTCATCTTCTCTGCGGAGCCTCTCTCATACAGCCAATCCTTGATCTCACCGGTCGTCGGGTCGAGGAGCACGCCTTGTCTGCGGAACGCCCAGCAATTGTAGGCGACGGATACGAAGAAGCTGGCCGGCAAGCGGTTGTAAGCTCCGACCTTGCAGCCGAGCAGCGTCACTTGACCGCCGAAGCCCATCGTACCGATGCCGAGCTTGTTGGCGTTCTCCATCACGTATGCTTCGAGTTTGCGCAGATCCTCGTTCGGGTTCACATCATCAACGGGACGGAGCAACTGCTGCTTCGCCAGCTCATACCCGGTCGTCCGATCGCCGCCGATGCCTACCCCGATGAAGCCGGCGCTGCAGCCTTGACCTTGCGCCTGATAGACGGCGTGCATGATGCACTTGCGGATGCCGTCCAGATCGCGTCCTGCCTTGCCCAGCCCTTCCAGCTCGGTTGGCAGGCTGTACTGGATGTTCTTATTCTCACAGCCGCCGCCCTTCAGGATGAGGCGAACGTCGATCGTATCCTTCTCCCATTGTTCGAAATGGATAACCGGAGTACCTTCCCCTAGGTTATCTCCTGTATTGGCTCCCGTGAGGGAATCGACCGAATTCGAGCGCAGCTTGCCATCCTTCGTGGCACGGGCAACCGCGCTGCGGATCGCCTTCTTCATCTCGATCTGATTAGCACCGACCGGACAGTGGATGAAGAAGGTCGGCATGCCTGTATCTTGACAGATCGGGGATACGTTGCATTCCGCCATCTCGATATTGTCCGCGATGGTCGAGAGAGACAGCGCGGCGCGCGTGCCTGCATCCTCGCTCTCTTGCGCACGCTTGATCGCTCGGCGCACGTCAGCCGGCAAATTCGTGGATGTTTCTTCAATCAACCGGTATATACTCTCTTCAAAATGTTGCATGTATCTAAGGACTCCTTTCGGTCATGAACTCGCTATACTATAATTATTATAATAGCACATGCGGGACTGAACCAGAATAAACCGGTTCCCTGCAGTCCCGGCAAGAACTTGAGATTTTGCGCGCCACTTGCGTGAACAACACATCCGGAAGGGGAAGCTGCCGTTGGACAGCCATTTTTTTGCCTATCTGTATCGACTTCGCTACATCGAGCGATGGAGCTTAATGCGCAACATCATGCGCGAGAACGTAGCCGAGCATTCCTTTCATGTCGCTGTGCTCACGCACGCGCTATGCACCATCGCCAATGAGGTATTCGGACAGCAGCTGCCGACAGACCGCATCGTCTCCATGGCGCTGTTCCACGATGTAACAGAAGTGATCACCGGGGATATCCCAACTCCCGTCAAGCATCACAACAAGGACATCCTGAGCAATTTCCGCGAGATCGAGGAGCTCGCTGCAGAGCGGCTCAGCTCGATGATCCCTGATGAACTGCGGAATGTCTACAAGCCGCTGATCAGCGGCAAACGCGAGCTTGACGAATACAGGCGATATGTGAAAGCGGCCGATCTGCTCGATGCTTATCTCAAATGCACCTCCGAGCTGTCCGCCGGCAATCGCGAATTCTCCGTTGCCAAGCGGCAGATCGAAGCTCAGCTGAACCAGTTGAACATGCCCGAGGTTGGTTACTTCCTCGAACATTTTGCGCCAAGCTTCGAGATGACGCTCGACGAGATGTCGGATGCTGGAGATGAACGAGCGAAGTAGCGTCTGAGAGCATAAAACGGTCCCGTCCGCTCTGCAGTTATGCCCAGCCGAGGATCGCGCCATCGCGCATGGCAGGGGTTGCAGTAAGCAGTACGGGACAGCATGACTGCGAGATCAGCCAAGCGAGCATGGGCGTGTATGCCGTAACAGCCGGCAATCGAAGCCAACTGACGGCAAGCTCAGGCGGGATCAGCCCAGCAAGCTTGGGTCGAACATGATGATGATGATGAGCAAGAACGACACTGCAGTGAGCGCACTGAACAGGCGGATGCGCTTCACATCTGCTCCTGCATCAGCACCTGACTGAAGCACTCTCTTGAGCGGTTTGCCCAGCATGCCGCTGAAAGCTCCGATCAATAAGATCAGCACGACCGTAGCCACCATCCACGCAACCGAATAGTCACCGAGCGACATCAGGTAACCGCCAGTGAGCAGTTGAACGAGCAGCACGATCTGGGCGAAGGTGTTGAACGCGCGAACCGAACTGGCGAAGCCTTTGCGCGTGTCGCCTGCGAGAGCGGCCAGCTTGCCTGCCATAAAGGGAAGCAACAGATAATAACCCATGCTGATTGCTCCGAGCAGATGAATGAAATAGAAAATGGAACCCATACTTATCACTCCTTAAACGTCGAAATTGATTATATGTACCCGGTAAACGGGCAACAGATGCGGTTCGTGCCCGCTTACCGGCTGTTCTTCACCACTTCGATTACCTTGCGCACAGAAGCTGCGGAACGATCCAGCGCCTGCTTCTCCTCATCGGTCAATTCCAGCTCGATGATCCGCTCGATACCGCCGCCGCCAAGCACGACGGGAACTCCCATGAACAGATCCTCATAGCCGTATTCCCCTTCCAGATACGCGATAGCAGGAAGCAGCCTTTTCTTGTCCTTCAGAATCGCCTCTGCCATCTGCATCAAGGAAGCAGCCGGCGCATAGTAGGCGCTGCCAGTGCCTAGCAAGCTGACGATCTCCCCGCCGCCGACACGCGTTCGCTTCACGATCTCTTCGATGCGCTCCTTCGAGATCAGCTTCTCGATCGGGATGCCGCCGACATTCGTATAACGAGTGAGCGGCACCATATCATCACCATGTCCGCCGAGCACCACGCCTTGGATGTCTTCCACCGATACGCCCAGCTCCATCGCCAGGAAGGTTACATACCGCGCTGTGTCGAGTACCCCGGATTGGCCGATCACACGGTTCTTCGGGAAGCCCAACGTCTCGTAGGCAGCATAAGTCATGGCATCGACAGGATTGCTCAGCACAATCACATAGGCATCCGGGCAATATTGCTTCACCTGCTCGCAGACGGACCGAACGATTCCGGCATTGGTAGCCACCAGATCGTCACGGCTCATCCCGGGCTTGCGCGCGATGCCAGCGGTGATGATCACGAGATCCGATCCTGTCGCTTCGGCGTAATCCGCTGTGCCGGTGATCCTGCAGTCATTTCCGAGTACCGGCAACGCTTCTTGCATATCAAGCGCCTTGCCTTTCGTCGGATCTGCGAGCTGCGGGATATCGATCAGCACGATATCACCCAGTTCCCGCTCAGCAAGCAGCAGCGCCGTGGTGGCACCGGTAAAACCGGCTCCGATGATTGAGATTTTCCTTCTACTAATCGTCATTCAAGCAACCTCCGTTTACCACAGTTTTCGAACACTTGCCAAACCTCTACTAATGGTTTGCCCAATTAAGGATATCTGCAATCCGCCTTGAATGCTAAACTGAGTGTATAACGGTTAATGCTTGTTGTCAGGCTGCCGACCACGCGAAACTTCCCCCGTATGTGCAGAAGCGCCCGTCGCAAGCACTTGCGCGGACACTTCTGTCATCCGAGATTAATCCATATTCTTGATGATCAGGTCACCGAACTCCGAGCACTTCACTTGCGTAGCGCCTTCCATGAGTCGTGCGAAGTCGTAAGTAACCGTCTTGTTCTGGATGGTGCGGTCCATGCCCTTATAGATGAGGTCCGCTGCTTCCAGCCAGCCCATATGCTCCAGCATCATAACACCGGACAGGATAACCGAACCCGGATTGACCACGTCTTGGTTCGCATACTTCGGAGCTGTGCCGTGAGTAGCTTCGAAGATGGCATGTCCGGTCACATAGTTGATGTTCGCTCCTGGTGCGATACCGATGCCGCCAACTTGCGCAGCCAGCGCGTCGGACAGGTAGTCGCCGTTCAGGTTGAGCGTCGCGATGACGTCGAAGTCGGTCGGACGAGTCAATACTTGTTGCAGAGCGATGTCCGCGATGGCGTCCTTGATCAGGATCTTGCCTTCAGCCAGCGCCTTCTCCTGAGCGGCGTTGGCAGCATCCGTACCTTGCTCTGCCTTGATGCGGTCGTATTGACCCCAGGTGAATGTCTTGTCGGCGAATTCTTCTTCAGCCAGTTCGTAACCCCAGTTCTTGAACGCACCCTCGGTGAACTTCATGATGTTGCCCTTGTGAACCAGTGTTACGCTCTTGCGGCCATGCTTGATCGCATATTCGATAGCAGCGCGGATCAGACGCTTCGAGCCCTCCTCGGATACCGGCTTGATGCCGATGCCGGAGGTTTCAGGAAAGCGGATCTTCTTCACGCCCATCTCCTTCTGCAGGAACTCGATGACTTTCTTCACTTCCGGCGTGCCGGCTTGCCATTCCACGCCAGCGTAGATGTCCTCCGTATTCTCGCGGAAGATGACCATGTTGACCAGCTCAGGATGCTTGACCGGAGAAGGTACGCCCTGGAAGTAACGAACCGGGCGCAAGCAGGTGTACAGGTCCAGCTCCTGTCTGAGCGCAACGTTCAGCGAGCGGATGCCGCCGCCGATCGGCGTCGTCAGTGGTCCCTTGATCGCCACTATGTACTCGCGAATCGCGGTGAGCGTATCGTTAGGCAGCCATTCGCCGAAGGTATTGAATGCCTTCTCGCCGGCGTACACTTCGTACCAGGCGATCTTCTTCTCGCCCTTGTATGCTTTCTCCACAGCAGCGTCAAGCACACGCTTGGAAGCTCTCCAGATGTCCGGACCCGTGCCGTCCCCTTCGATGAAAGGCACGATCGGATGGTTCGGCACTTGCAGCTTGCCGTTGGCATCGATGGTAATCTTCTCGCCGGATGTCGGCGGTGTGAATTTTTCGAATTGTGGCACTCTCGATTCCTCCTATGATTGGTGTGTTATCCATGATGCGGCGCTATCCACAGACAACGGGAGTCTCAAGCGTGCGAACGCTCAAGAATCCCGTTACAGCAGCGCGCCGCTCTATGAATGGCTTGATCCATCAGGCATCAGGCGCGTTGATCGATCGGCACATACACGTTGTTCGTCGGGCCGACATATTCAGCCCGCGGACGAATCAGTCGATTGTCCTCATATTGCTCAAGGATGTGCGCTGTCCATCCGGATACGCGGCTCATCGCGAAGATCGGAGTGAACAGGTCGCGCGGGATACCAAGTGAAGTATATACGGAAGCCGAATAGAAATCAACATTGGGCTTGAGGCCCTTCTTGCTGGTGACAAGCTCTTCGATAAGAACAGACATATCATACCATTTGCGATTGTTGGTCAGCTCGCACAGCTTGGCCGACATCTTCTGCAGATGCTTGGCGCGCGGGTCACCGTTCTTGTATACGCGGTGTCCGAAGCCCATGATCTTCATCTTGTTGTTCAGGGCGTTCTCGATGTAAGGCTGGACGTTCTCGATGCTGCCGATCTCCTCCAGCATCGCCATGACCGCTTCGTTGGCGCCGCCATGCAGCGGCCCCTTCAGCGTGCCGATCGCCGACGTAATGCCGGAATAAATATCTGAAAGCGTAGCCACCGTTACACGCGCGGAGAAGGTACTTGCATTCAGTTCGTGATCCGCATGCAGCACGAGCGCCTTGTTCATCGCGTTAACCGAGATCTCATCCGGCTCCTTGCTCGTCAGCATGTACAGGAAGTTGTAGGCGATCGTTTGATCAGGCTTCGGCTCGATCAGCGGCTGTCCTTCCCGCAAGCGGGCGATGGCTGCCACGATGACTGGCAATTGAGCCTGCAGGCGAATCGCTTTGCGAACATTGGCTTCCCGACTCATATCATTCGCTTCCGGATCGTACAGCGCCAGGCTCGATACGGCCGTGCGCAGCGCCGCCATCGTATTCGCATCCTTGGGATACGTTTTCATCTGTTCGATAACCGGCGCAGGGATCTTCATCTCGGCGTTCAGCTTGCCGATGAAATCCGTGAGTTCCGATTGCACAGGAAGCTTGCCAAACCATAGCAAATATACGACTTCCTCGAAGCTGGCATGCTCGGCCAGATCATCGATATTGTAACCGCGGTAGGTCAAAACACCGTCAATAATCGAACTTATCGAGGAAGTAGCTGCGACTATTCCTTCCAGACCTTTCGTTACCGTCATCCTGATTCGCTCCTTAGTCTAATGATTCATGAAGAAATACCCGGCTGTGCCTGGCTCCTCAAGATTCGGGTACAGCCCAGTATTTCTTATGTGTTACGTGGATAGGACAAATGCCGAACATCCAACAGCCGAGATGATTGCAGGCTCCTCGTTTCCCCGCCGCATGCCGCCAACGCCGATGGAAGCGTATGGATAAATGACCGGGAAGGTCATTTATATATGGGATTAAAGCGCTTCAGACGCATGGCCTGACAGGCACATGGCCCAAAGTTAATAATACTGGATTTCACACGGAAAAGAAACCTGCGCGGCAGATAAAAATTCATAATCAACAACATAACTCACAGCCTTGCGCGCTTGTCCAGCGCTTTCATGTGCCTGCAAACTTCAGCCGAAGCCGCACGGCCCAGCTCCCGAAGACATGTCAGAAAGCCGCAGACAACGTTGTCGGATGGGTTCCATCAGCTATCATACCATGTTTGCGCTGACGCCGACAACCTTTGTGACAATTCGCGCAACATGCTCCAGAAGTCATGGTCCTGGAGATCGTCATAAACCCTGCATTCCGCCGCATGTGTCCGACCTCCGGGAAACCCGGCCTCCTACTTAAGCTCCTGCTCCTGACATGCCTGCCTGATCAGCGCATACAGCTCCGGCGCCTCCCGGTCGATCCTCGCCGGACGCCAGCTGCGATTCAGCCAGACATGCTTCGTATGCCCGATGATGAGCAGCTCTCCCTCCTGCTGCGAGGGATCGTCGATCCGCTCGATCCTGACCTCGAATGTCATGCGGATGTTGGAATAGTCACGGATGCGCGTCAGCACGCGGATATGATCATCATAGCGGGCCGGCTTCAGGAACTGCATGCCCAGATCAATGACCGGAAGCAGCAGTCCCCGCTCCTCGATCTTGCGGTAAGGCATCCCCAGCTCGCGTATCATCTCCGTCCTGCCGATCTCGAACCAGGTCAGGTAATTGGCATGATAGACGACGCCCATCTGATCGGTCTCCGCATATCTCGCTTTCAGATGATGAACGAACCACCTGCTCGGTACCATATCCTCTCCCTCCTCTCCATATAAAAGAAAAAGCGAATCAGAACGGCACCCAGGCGTTCCGATTCGCTCTCATTTCATGGTTAGGATTCATTCGCATCCGCACAGAAGATGATGCCTAGCTCTGCATAGACGGTCACTTCGGACCCTTCCTGCAGAAGATTGAGCGCCTGATCCACGCCGACGATGACCGGCTTGCCGAGGCTTAAGCCCACGATGGCCGCGTGAGACGTGATGCCTCCCGTCTCCGTGATGACCGCCGCCGCCTTCTCAAAGGCCGGCATGTAATCCTTGTCCGTGCCCGGGCAGACCAGTACGGTTCCCGGCTGCGTCTTCTCCACCGCTTCCTCCGGGCTGTGAGCGAGCACAACCTTGCCGGTCGCGATCTTGTTGCCGATGCCCTGGCCCTTGGCGACGATCTCGCCGATGTGATGAATCTTGATCAGGTTGGTCGTGCCGGAACGGCCCACCGGAACGCCGGCCGTGATGACCACCAGATCTCCGGGCTGCACGACCTTCGTCTTCAGCGCGCTGTCCACCGCCATCTCGAACATGATGTCCGTGGAAGGCACATGCTCGCCCTTGACCGGAAGCACGCCCCAGTTCAGGGCCATGCGGCGCATGACATCCTCGTTAGGCGTGACGGCGATGATCGGAGCTTTCGGACGGTACTTCGACACCATGCGTGCCGTATATCCGCTCTCCGTAGCGGTGATGATCGCGTTCGCGTTCAGGTCGAGCGCCGACTTCGCCACCGCCTGGCTGATCGCTTCCGTGACGCTGATCTCCTGGGCATTGCTGAGACGATGGAAGATCTCGCGATAGTTGAGGGCAGCTTCCGTGCGTTCGGCGATGCGCGCCATGGTGCGCACCGATTCCACCGGATATTTGCCGGCAGCCGTCTCGCCCGACAGCATGATCGCATCGGTGCCGTCGAAGATGGCGTTGGCGACGTCGCTGGCTTCGGCGCGGGTCGGCCGCGGGTTGCGCTGCATCGAATCCAGCATCTGGGTGGCGGTGATGACCGGCTTGCCGACCAGGTTGCACTTCTCGATCATGCGCTTCTGCACGAGCGGCACTTCCTCTGCCGGGATCTCCACGCCAAGGTCGCCGCGCGCAACCATCAGGCCGTCGGATACCTCGAGGATCTCGTCCAGGTTGTCCACGCCCTCCTGGTTCTCGATCTTGGAGATGATCTGGATATGGGAGGCGTTGTGCTTCTCCAGGAGCTCGCGGATCTCCAGCACGTCGCTGGCCTTGCGCACGAAGGAAGCGGCGATGAAATCGATGCCTTGCTCGATGCCGAAGACGATGTCGGCAGCGTCCTTGTCCGTGATGCCCGGCAGCGAGATCTTGACACCAGGCACGTTCACGCCCTTGCGTCCCTTGATCTGTCCGCCGTTGACGATGCGGCACTTGATCTCCGTTCCCTGGATGTCCACGACGGTCAGTCCGATCAGGCCGTCATCGATCAGGATGGTGGAGCCGACCTTGACGTCGTTCGGCAGATTCTTGTACGTCACATGAATGCGGTCCTTGTCGCCGAGGATCTCTTCCGTTGTCAGGGTCAGATACTCGTTCTCCACGAGCTCGATCGGCTCTTCCTGCAGCTTGCCGATGCGAATCTCAGGTCCCTTCGTGTCGAGCAGGATCGCCACGGTCTTGCCCAGCTCCTTGCTGGCCTGCCTGATGTTCTTGATGCGGTTGCCATGCTCCTCGAAGTCTCCGTGGGAGAAGTTGAGTCTCGCCACATTCATCCCGGCCTCGATCAGCTTCTTCATCATCTCGAGCGATTCGCTGGCTGGTCCAATTGTACATACGATCTTTGTTTTGCGCATGGTTCATGTCCTCCTAGGCTTCTGTGCGTCTTATGGTAATTATTGTATCTCATTGATGTGTTGGATAAACGCGAATTGGCCTATGGCACGGTACTTGTTGTACCGGTCCTCGCGAAGCTCCTGCTCGCTCATCTTGAGCAGAGGCTCGAGATGGGTGAGAAGTGCTTCCTTGATGTTCGCTGCCTGCTGAAGTTTGTCGCGATGCGCACCGCCTCGCGGCTCCGGTATGATGCCGTCGGCCACGCCGAGCGCCACGATGTGCTCGGCCGTGATCTTCATTGCTTCCGCCGCCTTCTTCGACTGCGTCGCATCCTTGTACAGGATCGACGCTGCCGCCTCCGGCGAGCTGACCGAATATACGGCGTTCTCGAGCATCAGGATGCGGTTGCCGACGCCAAGAGCAAGCGCCCCGCCGCTTCCGCCTTCGCCGATGATCACGCAGATGATCGGCACGCCGAAGCCAGCCATCTCGATGAGATTGCGGGCGATGGCCTCTGCTTGTCCCCGCTCTTCCGCCGCTCCGCCAGGATAGGCGCCTGGCGTATCGATGAAGGTGATGATCGGCCGACCGAACTTGTCCGCCTGCTTCATCAGGCGCAGCCCCTTGCGGAATCCTTCGGGATGGGGCATACCGAAATTGCGGGCGATATTGTCCTTGGTATCCTTGCCCTTCTGATGACCCACCACAGTCACCGGAATGTCATTCAGCTTGCCGATGCCTCCGACGATGGCCAGATCGTCGCCATACAGCCGGTCGCCATGCAGCTCGATGAAGTCATCAAATATCTCCTGGATGTAATCCATCGTCGTCGGACGCTGCGCGTGCCTGGCGATCATCAGCTTCTGAGACGCGGACAGATTGGCGTATATCTCATCCTCGAGCTTCTGATACCGCTCCTCAAGTTTGGCGATCTCATCGGAGAAATCGATGCCCTTCTCTGCTCCGAAACGCTTCAATTCCTCAATCTTCGTACGCAATTCTTCCAGCGGTTGTTCAAAAGGCATCTCACCCGCCATTCCGCTTAACACCCCCTGTGCTGTGTAGCTCGAGGATCGTCGCCAGCACCTGTCTCAGGTCCTTGCGATGCACGACCTTGTCGAGCTGACCATGCTGAAGGTTAAACTCCGCTGTCTGAAAGTTATCCGGCAGCTTCTGGCGTATCGTCTGCTCGATGACGCGCCTGCCCGTGAAGCCGAAGGCCGCCCCGGGCTCCGCCAGGATATAGTCTCCCAGCATCGCGAAGCTGGCGGGAACGCCGCCGAACGTAGGATCTGTGATGACGGATATGTACAAACCTCGCTGCTCATTGAACTTCGCCAGAGCCGCACTGGCCTTCGCCATCTGCATCAGGCTGAGGATGCTCTCCTCCATGCGGGCGCCACCAGAGGTCGAGAAAATGATAAGCGGATACTTCTTCTGAATCGCCGTCTCGATCGCGCGGGTCACCTTCTCGCCGACGACGGATCCCATGCTTCCGCCGAAAAACTCGAAGCTCATCGCCGCTACCACGACCGGGAAGCCGAAGATCGTGCCCTCACCGGTAATGACCGCGTCGCGGAAGCCTGTCTTCTCCGTATGCTTCTGCAGCTTCTCCGCATAGCCGGGGAACTGCAGCGGGTCCACAGACACCATGTCGCTGTCGTACTCGAACAGGCGGCCCTCATCCAGGATCATCTCGAGTCGCTCAATCGCGTTGAGACGGAAATGATAGCCGCACGCCGTGCACACCTTCAGATTCTTGTCCAGTTCCTTGGAATACTGAATCGTGCCGCACTTGGGGCACTTGGTCATCAGACCGTCGGGAATGTCCCGCTTGGTCTTCTCGGAAGGTATCGTGGCGTATCGTCTTTTTTTCTGGAAAATATCCTTGATAGGCACTCCGCATCTCTCCAAGCGAATGTTTCATAACTTTACGAATGAAGAATGGTGTTCAGCACCTCTTGCACTTCGTCCAATTCGCCTTCCGGCACCAGGATCTCGTACTGCTGTTTGGTCAGATTGATCGCTCTGATCTGTACCAGGAAGCCTTCTTCCATGAGGCGATCTTTAATTCGCTCAGCTATTTTCTTCGTCGGGGCGATGTAAATTACAGTCCACATCTTCATCCTCCCGTTCTATTAACCGGCAAATCTGCAATAGATAAATGATACCACAACCCGCGAATAACCCGCAACAAACCATGTCCTTGACAACAAGTCAGGTCACAGGTTGAGCACAGGCATGCTCGCGTGCGATCATATCGTCTCCGGATCGGCCCTTGGTCAGCGGCTCCAGTCGTATTCGGTCGCCAGCTTGCTCTTGTGCGCGATTCTGGCGGATGCGGCGGCGGCCAGGGCGGCCACCAGATCGTCGAGATAGACGTGTATGTGGTTGCCCTTCGAGTTCAGCTTGCGGATGATGCCGGATTTCTCCTTGTCGAGGTAGCCAAAGCTGGTCAGTCCGATCATCCCGTAAGCGTTGGTAATCCCCAGGGCCAGAACCTCATCGACTCCATACAGGGATTCGTCTGCTTCCATGATATCCTGCAGCGGACGAGGCAGCAACTTCCTCTCGGCCAGCATGTCCAGGGCGACTCCGGTGAGCAGCGTATATTGTACATCCCTTTTCTCCAGAACGGCAAGCACGCTTGCCCGGCAATCCTCACGCTTCAATGCAGGATTATAAGGAAACTGCAGCTCAAGCACGATGCTCGCGATATCATCCAGGGCAACGCCCCGTTCAGCCAACAGATCAAGCAGATAATCTACCGTCTTGTTCATTGTCACGTTCCTCCCAGGCATCGGATCGATAGCAATGACAGGCATGTACATCATTGTATGCGTCCAGCCCGGGAAATGTGACAATATCTTGCGGGTGCGGCGCAGACGACATCTCCCCGATTCGTCGGGGCTGCCTGAAGCGCGCCTGCAGGCGATGCCATGTGCGGCCAGAGGTCACCTTTCGGTTTACTTGATGCGAACCGAATGCTCTCCCATGATCGACTCGATCATCGCCTTCAGCGTCTCTGACGGCCTGACGTTGTACTCCTCGTTCAGGGCGATCAGCTTGCTCGTCCGCTCGTAGAACAGGACCACCTGCAGATCTCCGGGATGCAGCTCCAGCACCTTCTTGAGCCGATTGAGATCAGTTGGCTGCTCCTTGTGTCTCGCGATCTTGATGAACATGCGTTGCGCCGCTGCTCCTGGCTTCGGAGCCGACCGCTTCCTGAAGCGCGTCTCCACCTCCGGATCATCCAGCCGGGCCGCGTCGTCCACGAGGAGCTTGACCTCTTCCTCCTGCAGCTGAAGCTTGGCTCTGACGATGAGCATCTCGCCCTTGCTCACGATCTGGCTCACCTTCTGCCACACGCCCGGGAAGATCACCAGCTCGACGCGCGCCGCCGTCTGATCCTCCAGCTCCGCAAACGCCATCTGCTGGCCCTTCTTCGTGAAGATCGTCCGCGCCGACACGATGAGTCCGGCGGTGATCACCTCGCTGCCGTCCGCATACTCGGGCAGGAGCAGCAGCTGATCGGCCTCGAGTCTGGCGAGTACATCGGCGTAATCCTCCAGCGGGTGGCCGGACAGATACAGGCCGAGCAGGTCACGCTCGAACTCCAGCTGTTCCGCCTTCAGGAACGGCCTGACATCCGGCGGCTCCACCGTCCATTGCGCTTCCTCGATGAAGCCGAACAGGTGCAGCTGCAGGTCCTCCCGCTCCTTCTTCCACTTCTGCGCCGCCTCCATCGTCTCGTCCAGCATCGCCAGGAGCTGCGCGCGATGACCCGGCAGCGAATCGAAGGCGCCGCCCAGGATCAGCGACTCCATGACGCGCTTGTTGCAGACGCGCAGGTCGACGCGACGGCAGAAGTCGAGCAGGCTCGTGTAAGGCTTGTCCCGGCGCTGCTCGATGATCGTCTCCATCGCATGCGTGCCGACGTTCTTGATCGCCGCCAGCCCGAAGCGAATCGAGCCATCCGGCAGCGGGGTGAACAGGACACCGCTCTCGTTCACATCCGGCGGCAGGACGGGGATGCCCATCTTGCGGCATTCGTCGACGTATTCGGCGACCTTGCGATGGGTGCCCATCACCGCCGTCAGCATCGATGCCATGAAGGCCGTGGGATGATGCGCCTTCAGGTACGCCGTCTGGAACGCCAGCACGCCATAGGCGGTCGCATGCGCCCGCGGGAAGCCGTAATCGGCGAAGCGGACGATCATGTCATAGACCGCATGCGCCGACTCCGCGTCATGACCCTGCCGGAGGCATCCCTTGACGAAATGCTCCCGTTCCTGGTCGAGCACCTCGCGCTTCTTCTTGGACACCGCGCGGCGCAGCAGATCGGCTTCGCCCAGGCTGAAGCCGGCCATCTGCGAGGCGATCTGCATGATCTGCTCCTGGTAGACGATGATGCCATACGTGTCCTTCAGGATCGGCTCGAGCGACGGGTGCGGATATTCCACCTGGGCGAGTCCGTGCTTGGCCTGGATGTATCTCGGGATGAACTCCATCGGTCCGGGGCGGTAGAGGGCCAACACGGAGATGATATCCTCGAAGTGCGTCGGCTTCAGCTCGCGCAGCACGCGCCGCATCCCCGGCGACTCCAGCTGGAAGACGCCCGTTGTGTCGCCTCTGCCGAGCAGCTCGTAGGTCAGCGGATCGTCGTCCGGCACCGTGCGGAAGTCGACCAGCTCCCCGCCCAACTCGGTGATGTAGCGCAGCGTTCGCTCGATGATCGACAGCGTCCTGAGCCCCAGGAAATCCATCTTGAGCAGGCCGATCGACTCGAGATGCTCCATCGAGTACTGGGTCAGCGCGGTGCGCTCGGAGCCCTGCTGCAGCGGCACATGGTCGGTCAGCGGCTCGCGCGAGATGACGACGCCGGCGGCATGCGTCGAGGCATGCCGCGGCATGCCCTCCAGCTTGCGGGCGATCTCGATCAGCCGCGCCACCTTCTCCTGCTTGCGGCATGCTTCCGCCAGCTGCGGGCTCTGCTCGAGCGCCTCCTCCAGCGTGATGCCCAGCTGGTTCGGGATGAGTTTGGCTGTCCGGTCGACCTCCGCATAGGAGAGGTTGAGCACGCGTCCCACATCGCGCACCGCAGCCTTGGCGGCCATCGTGCCGAAGGTGATGATCTGCGCGACATGCTCGCTGCCGTATTTGCCCACCACGTAGTCGATCACTTCGTCGCGCCGCTCGTCGCTGAAGTCGATGTCGATATCCGGCATCGACACGCGCTCCGGATTGAGGAAGCGCTCGAACAGCAGCCGGTACTTCAGCGGGTCCACGTTCGTGATGTTCAGGACATAGGCGACCAGACTGCCAGCCGACGAGCCTCTGCCCGGACCGACGGCGATCTTCTGCTCATGCGCGTAGCGGATGAAGTCCCACACGATGAGGAAATAATCCGAATACCCCATCCGCTCGATGACCCCTAGCTCGTACCGGAGACGCTCCTCCGCCCTGGCGCGGAACGCCTCGTCCGCCCACTCGGGCTTGTCGGCATAGCGGGCCTTCAGCCCGGCCTCGCACAGGCTGGTCAGGTAGGTGTGGGCGGTGTGGCCTTCCGGGATGGGCTTGAACTCCGGCAGCACCGAGCGGCCAAAGGTGAGCTCAAGGTTGCATTTGTCCGCGACGGCCAGCGTGTTCTCGATCGCCTCCGGCACATGGGCGAACAGCCGGGCCATCTCCTCCGCGCTCTTCAGGTACAGCTGGTCGCTCTGGAAGCGCAGCCGGTCCTGGTCCTCGATCGTCTTGCCGGTGCCGATGCAGATGAGCACGTCCTGCACCTCCGCATCCTGCCGCGCGATATAGTGGACGTCGTTGGTTGCGACCAGCGGGATTCCCGTCTCTTCGGCCAGGCGGATCAGCTCCTGGTTGACCCGCTTCTGCTCCAGGAGGCCGTGATCCTGCAGCTCGAGGTAGAAGTCGTCGCCGAATATGCGCCGGTATCTGAGCGCAGCTTCACGCGCCTCGTCGAAGCGGTGATGCAGCAGATGCTGCGCGATCTCGCCGCCGAGGCAGGCGCTCAGCGCCACCAGGCCGTCCGCGTGCTGCTCAAGGGTGTGCAAGTCGACGCGAGGTTTATAGTAGAAGCCTTGCAGATGGGCTTTGGAAACGAGTCGCAACAGGTTTCGGTAGCCCTGTTCATGTTTGGCCAGCAGGATGAGGTGATAGGTGGGGCTTTCCTTGCGGCTGACCTTGTCCTCCATTGACCCTGTGGTCAGGTAGATCTCGCAGCCGATGATCGGCTTGATGCCGTGAGCTTTGCAGGCCTTATAGAAAGGGATGGCCCCGTACAGCACCCCGTGGTCGGTCAGAGCCAGCTGGGACATGCCGAGCCGCGCCGCCGTTTCTGCCAGGTCCTGGATGCGTGCGGCGCCATCCAGCAAGCTGTATTCGCTATGCACATGCAAGTGAACAAAACCGCTCATCGCAAGCCCTGCCTTCCGTTCTCAACATCTTAAACTATTTTATCATACAAGCCGGTGGGAATCCCATAGATATAAGTAAGACGGACGGGCTGTTGACGCCGTCCGCTGCCGCTGCAGGTTGGTCTGATGGACGAGATGGAGCCACAGAGGAGATCAGGCCGTCTGCTTAAAATGCCAACTGCTATTGCATCGCATGGCAATCGAAGCGTTATTTTACGAGGGGGAAAAGGGATGAGCCTGCAAGATTTTCTCGGCAAACTGGTGCTGGACTTCTTCATCGCCTTCGGCGTAATCTTCGGCGCAGCCTTGCTGGGGGGAATCGGCTCGGTGCTGACGCTGCAGCCGCCCAAGGCGGAGATGCTGCGTATCGCAACGAATTTCAAGATATGGGCGGTTGTCATCGTCATCGGCGGAACGATCGACCCGCTCCGCTATATCGAATCCAACCTGCTCGTCGGCGCCATATCGCCCGCGATCAAGCAGCTCTTGCACATCGTCAGCGCCTTCTTCGGGGCGTACACCGCCTCCAAGCTCGTCGAATGGATATGCGGGGGAGGCATGCAGCCTTGAGGGTGCCGAACTTCCAGCAACTCGCCGGCTGGTCCCAGAACCTCGGCTTCTTCTTCGCCGGGATGATCGTTGGAGCGGCTGTTTTTATGCTGATGTATATGGATAACTTCGACTATCTCGTGCAGCAGAGAGAGATTCTGAGCGAGGAGAACAACCATCTCACAGAGCAACTCGAGGCGCACAACAACATGACGAACCCAACGTTGCTCAAGAGTATCGACATTATCCTTCAGAACCCGCCTTCGTACCCGGATCTGGACGATGTTACGACGACCCAACTGCAGAAGCTGGCGCGTGAGGAGCTGAAATTCATGATCGGGCAGCGCGTCAGCCGCCTCGAGCCGGAGTACATCAAGCGGCTGTTCGGCAAGAAGGTGTTTACGCTGGAGGATTCCAAGGCGAGCTACGTCGTGGAGATCAACTCGATCTTCATCGCCGATGGCGCCATGCGCGTCTGGCTGTGGGCGAACCGGTACATGACGCCGGTCGGTTCCTGAGCGGGTCGGGATTCAGTTTCGGTGCACAGGCGTGGGGCGTCGCGCGGCCCCGGACGTGTGGCAGCGCTGTGCATGGCGCGACGGTCGATCCCATACAGGTCAGGAGTCGTTTGATGCGGTGCGCGTTTGGGTGCCGCTCGCCTGACCTCGTGCAGTCTGGCTGTACCGTACGTGACGCACCGGTCAGTTCCTGAAAGGTCGAGCTTCGGTTGCGGTGCGCAGGCGTGGGGCGTCGCGCGGCTCCCGGCAACTGGTTGGCCCGTACATGTCTCACCGGTCGATTCTTTAGGGGACACTGATATTCGGTCGCCCATCGGGTGCCAAGCGGCAACCCGTCTTCATGGCCTCGGAGCGCCAGGCGGCACGTCGCTCTCCCGCCGGCCGCCGCGCCAGCACTCTATTTTCCATGGCTGTTGTGCGCACCGCCGGACGATGTGCTACAATAGGCTGGTAACGATCGTACGAGGAGCGTATAGAATCATGATCCAATCATCTGCCATCCGGCTGTCTACCTTGTTGCCAACTTCTGTGGAAACGGATTCCAGCTATACATGGACGCAGTTTATCGGTACGACCATCCTGCTTATCATCATGTGTCTGTGCGCATGCTTGTCCGTGTTTTACAGCTTCCGTTATCGGCGCGCCACAGACCCGGCCGTACGAGGCCTGAATCAGGCGAAGACGAACATCAACATGGGCATCACGCTTATCGCCTTGTCCATGATCCTGATCCTGACCTACGAGGCGAACTGGTTGAGATCGATCATCGGCGCGATCTTCCTGCTCATGGGATTGTTCAATCTGTTCGCAGGCATTCGCAACAGGCGCCTCTTCCTCAACAACGGTGCGAAGCAGGAGGAGCGCAACTAGCAGGCTGGACGAGTCAGGCGCCGCTCTGATCATCGGCAGCCTGTATGCAGATTTTTTCTGCTTACAGCGTCACAAAAGCCGTCGCGGCAGCCTGTAAGCAGATTTTTTCTGCTTACAGCGTCGCACAAGCGGTCGCGGTAGCCTGTAAGCAGATTTTTTCTGCTTACAGCGTCGCACAAGCGGTCGCGGTAGCCTGTAAGCAGATTTTTTCTGCTTACAGCATCGCACAAGCCGTCGCGGCAGCCTGTAAGCAGATTTTTTCTGCTTACAGCGTCGCACAAGCGGTCGCGGTAGCCTGTAAGCAGATTTTTTCTGCTTACAGCATCGCACAAGCCGTCGCGGCAGCCTGTATGCAGATTTTTTCTGCTTACAGCATCGCACAATTCGTCGCGGCAGCCTGTAAGCAGATTTTTTCTGCTTACAGCATCGCACAAGCCGTCGCGGCAGCCTGTAAGCAGATTTTTTCTGCTTACAGCGTCGCACAAGCGGTCGCGGTAGCCTGTAAGCAGATTTTTTCTGCTTACAGCATCGCACAAGCCGTCGCGGCAGCCTGTAAGCAGATTTTTTCTGCTTACAGCATCGCACAAGCGGTCGCGGCAGCCTGCTTCCAGCCTCTCCCGCCTCAGCCCTCGTGCTCGATCAGCTGAGCCGCCAGCATCGCCTTCGCCGCCAGGGATTCCCCCGCATAGACCTCCACGTCCACCTTGCCGTACCGGCGGCTGATCTCGATGATCTTCGGACGGATCTCGATGATGCTCTCGATCTGAACAGGACGAAGGTAATAGGTCGAGATATTGTCCAACACAAGATCGCTGTTCTTCACTTCCTTGACCGCCCGATAGGCGGCCTTGGTGATCAGGGTGGACAGCACGCCCTCCGACACGGTCCCGATATGATTCGTCATCTGCGGCGTGATCGGCCCGCGGAACATCAGGTGGCCTCTCGCATCGCGCAGCTCCTCAAATTCGCTGAGGATCAGATCCTCGATCGTCTCCCCGCCTTGCGGCTGCCGCTGCGTATATTTCATCGCGTTCAGCACCTCTTGCCGATACAGGACGCCGATCAGCTTGCGGTTCACATCGATGATCGGCAGCATATCGATCCCTTCCCATACCATGATGTGCGCCGCAGAAGCGACCGAGGTCTGGAGGTTGGCGGAGATCGGATTGCGCGTCATCAGCTTGTCCACCGTCCAGACATCGGAATCGCCGTTGATATCCACCGATGATATGACCCCGACCAGCCGGTTCCATTCATCCGTAACCGGAAACTGCCTCTGTCCGGTCTCCTCCATCAGCCTCCTCATCTCCGCGATCGAGCTCGTCGGCTTGAGCGAGGCCACGCGCTCGTTCAGGTTCACGATATCCTCGACCAGCATGATCTTGCGCTTGATATTGCGATCATAGATGGCGCGGTTGATCGTTGACGCCACGGTGAACGTGTCCGATTCGCAGGAGATGATCGGCAGGCTCAGCTCATCCGCCAGCTTCTTCGCTTCCTCAGATGCATCGAATCCACCGGTGATGAGAACACCGGCTCCCTGCTCCAATGCGCGGATATGCGCCCGATAGCGGTTCCCGACGATCAGCAGGCTCTGCGCCTCGATATAGCGCACCATGGCGTCCAGCTCCATCGCGCCGATCACAAATTTCTGCAGCTGCTTGCCGAGCCCCTGTGCACCTCCCAGCACGCGCCCATTGACGATCTCGACAACTTCGGCAAAGGTCAGATGATCGATCTGCCTCTCCCGCTTCTCGATCCGCACCGTGCCGGTTCTTTCCTTCGTCGCGACGATGCCGAGGTTCTCTGCTTCCTTGATCGCGCGGTAAGCCGTTCCTTCGCTGACGTCCATTTCCCGGGCGATCTTGCGCACAGAGATCTTCGTGCCGGGCTTGAGCGATACGATATGGCGAATGATCTGCTCGTGTTTGGTGATTGGCTCGTCGTCCTGCAGCATCGAACCGGATCTTGCCGCGTAGTCTGCCTCCTTGATGGCATCCTCCTGCCTGTAATTGGAACCTTCCGCATTCTGTTCCTTATCATCATGCCAATCCGCCATAACTGTTACACCTCATCTGTTGGGAACTGTATCAATCTGTCTTAATGGAACCATTATACGAGGATCCATGCCAACTGGCAATCAGGAGTCCCAACCATCGACCCATACAGGAAAAATGCGAAGGTGTTGGTTGCAGGCGTTCAGCCTCCAACAAGGTATGTGGAAGTCCGTCAGCAATTAAAACCCTCCCCTCATCTCCGCAATAGGGTCACTGGAGTCCGTTGCAATCGAAAGCTGAAGCCAGGCCAAAAGAAAACAGACCGACTGCCATCGGTCTGTCACCTGGATCGCCCTGACTGCCGCCGCCAGCAGCTTCGCCCCCACGGGTCAGCCAGCGCTTCGGTCGCGTCTGGCCTGTGCATCCGCCTCCAGGATGCTGCGCTGCAGGCGCCAATATTTGAATCGTCTGATCGCCCGAATCTCCTGCTCCGTCTTCTCATCCACGCCGAACAATTCGTGCAGTTGCCCGGCGATGATCAGCAGCGCCATGCAGATCCAGGCGACACCAAAGATCGTCTCGACCGTCCATCCTCCGCCGATCGGCAGACGAGGCGCCGCATAGATCAGCATCCCCAAGGCGATCAGGAAGTACAGAACCGTGCGTTTGCGTCGAACCATGCCGTCACCCTCCTTGTGCTGTCTTGAGCTTGGTACAGGATATGAGAGGGCTCGGACATTTATGATGGTTGGTTGACCAAAGGTTGCGCGGAGCGTCACGGGAGAGATGACCACCGATGGCAGCGGGCACCCGACATGGATTTACGTCCGGTTTTCAATGCGGATAATAGGGCTATGTCACAGGAAAAGGGGGTATCATGCCCCCAGCCACAGGTAAAACAACGACTGCACGATGCCGATCAGTCCGCCGAGCAAGGCGCCAAGCCAGGTGATCGCCTTGAATTCCCGGCCGGTGATGCTGAGGATCACTTCCTCCACCTGATCCATCGGGAAATCCTCCACCTGCTTCTGCACCAGCTTCGACAGATTCAAGGTGCGCACCGCCTGGTCGATCCGGTCGCTCACCAGATCCAGCAAGCGATCGGAGATAAGCGGCGTCAGCCCGAGAAGCTGCTCCTTGCGGCTTGCCAGGAGCTGCTTCGGCGTCATCGTCCACATGCGGTCGATCCAGAGGCGCCATGGCACCTTGCCACTGACGTATCGGGCGAACCATTCCGCATCGGAGAGCGTCTCCGCCGACTGATGGTCAGAGACACCTTCCCCATCCCCAGCAGGCAACTGACTGCCCCTTTCCAGCTGCAGCCGCAGCTTGCCCAGCAGCTCGGCAGGCGTCCGTTCGGCCAGCCGCTCCTTCTGCTTCATGAGGAATCCGGTCAGCATGTCGCTTGCCGCGGGCGAGGCGAGGTAGCTCAGCAGAGCGTCGCGCACCTTCCGCGCGATCTTGTCCTCATCAACGAACATGCCGGCCAGCATCCCCATCATGCCGCCGAGGCTCCCCAGCATCTGCGTCACGATGCGATGGATGATGATGAGCCCGTTCATCGAGGACAGCTCTGCACGCAGCGCCTGCACGATCCATGGCACCGCTTCGCGGGCAAGCAGATCATCGACGGGAATGTGGAGCTGATCCAGCAGCTCATCCAGTGGACGGCGCATGTAAGGCGGCTTGCCGTGATCCTCCACCATCCCATCCGCATCGCCAGACCCATCGCCAACACCAGCATTGGTCGATCCAGCGTCGCCTTCACTTCGCTGCCTGTCGCCTTTCGCCAACAGAGGCCCTTCCGCATCGCCAGACCCATCGCCAACACCAGCATGGGTCGATCCAGCGTCGCCTTCACTTCGCTGCCAGTCGCCTTCGGCCAACAGAGGCCCTTCCGCACCGCCAGATCTGACCTCTGCTCCTCCAGCACCTCCTGCGAGCAGCCCGGAATCCCCGCCAACTCCGGCCTCCGAGGCACTTGACTCATCGCTGCCATCTCGCACCACGCCCGAGACGGTCCCTTGCGACGCCTGCGCCGTTGGCGCCGCTGCCCATGCGGCATCCTTCGCCGTCCCGTCTTCCCACAGGCTCCTGACGCCGTCCATGATCAGCCGATCCGCCAGCTGCTCCAGCGACTGCTTCGCCCTCGCCGCCTGCTCCGGTCCGAGCAGCCTGGCCGCAACCTCCTCCAGCATCTCTTCCCGCTCCGCCCAGCTCTCCACCAGCTCCCGCAGCTTCCGCTCGACCTGGCTGCGCAGCTCCGGCTGCCGCAGCACCTCCTTCAGCCCGTCCGCCGTCACCAGATAGTCGCTGACGACGCGACCGAGCGATTCCGCGATCTCTCCCTTGCGCTTCGGGATCAGTCCGGGTGTGAAGGGGACGCGCCTCCCCCACACTCTCCACTCTCGCCTCGGCAGAAACAGCATCTTGATCGCCAGATAGTTGGTGATGTACCCGATAATGGCCGCAACCGTGATGCTGACCGCTACGAATATTGCATTTTCCACTGCTCAGCCCCCAGCGTCCAGTTTATTCACCAAGAATTTTAACAGGACATATGATGAAGTACATACGTCTAAAGCAAGAAGGAGATCCAGCATGTCTTCGGTTAAAACGGAAATTCATGTCCTGAACTCCGGCCTCTCCCCCGAAGAGTACTTGCACATGAGCGCAGCCATCATCAAGAGGCTGCATATCCCGACCCATCGCACGCTCAGCTTGCGATTCGGCTCGCGCAGGCTGCAGGTGCAGGTCGCGCCTCTTCCGCGGAGTCGCCGGAATGTGCTGCGCATGACCGAAAGCATCGCTGACAACCTTGGCCTCGCTCACGGGGACATCCTGCGCGTCTCGTACGAGGACCGCACCAGGACCATCGTCATCGGACCCGCGATTGGCGTCATGCTCCCGAGCATGTCAGACAGTCCGGATCGCCCCTTCGGCAATGTCACGGCCTTCTGCAAGGAACTGCATGGAGCAAGCCTGAACTATGGCGGGCTCGTTTATTTCTTCACGCCCGACGGGATCTCCGAGTCGGATGTGGACGGACTGCGCTATGCTTCACAACACTTCAAACGGATGAGATTTCCGATTCCCGACATCGTCTATAACCGGCTGACCACAAGAAAGCTGGAAAACAAGGATAGCGTACAACAATTTTTCCTGCATGTAAAATCCAGGCACAACGGCCACGTGTTCAACGAAAAATTCCTCGACAAAAACGACGTCTTCAGCGCGCTGGCTCGCGATTCCGCGGTGCGGCGGCTGCTTCCTGAGTCCCATCTTTTCACAAAATACGAGCAGTTAAACAACATGTGCAAACGCTATGGCTGCGTCTTCCTGAAACCTGTCACCGGCAGCCTGGGCAAAGGGATCATCCGCGTATCGCGGGAAGGAAGCCGCATCATCTGCCAGTTCGCCAGCGTGAACGGATCGGTGCGCAGAACCTACTCCTCCCTGTTAAAAGCCTTTCCGACGATCAAAAGCAAGGTTCAGGGGAAGCGTTATCTGATTCAGCAGGGACTTGCCCTGATCACCGTGCTGGATCGGCCTGTCGATTTTCGTGCATTGGTCCAAAAAAACCACAAGGGCGAATGGTCCATCACCTCGATCGTCGGAAGAATCGCGAACAGTCAGAGCTTCGTCTCCAACGTTGCGCAGGGCGGCAAGCTGTGCGCTGCGCGCCTTGCCCTCATGCAGTCGAATCTCCCTTCTCACCTTGTCGCCAACGTCTATGTCACGCTCAAGAAGGCTGCCATCGACATCGCCCGGGTGCTGGACAGCGAGATGCCGTACCATTTTGCCGAGTTGGGCATCGATCTGGCCGTGGACAGCACCGGCAGAGTATGGCTGCTGGAGGTCAACTCCAAGCCCTCCAAGATGGACGGCACACCTCTGTCTTCCGGGAAGATCAGACCGTCGGTGAAGAAGATGCTGCTGTACAGCCGGGCATTGTCAGGAATGTAGGTGAATGCGATGAGGAATATCATGGAACGCAAAACACTCGGCATCATGGTCGTCACAAGCCGCACGCCCCGACGCAGCTCGCCGCCGTTCAGCGACCGGGGCTTCTATCGCAGATTGAGCAGGATCGGTGAACAGGCCGGGGTGGACGTCATCGTCTTCGACCCGCTTCACACGAACTGGAACACCATGGAAGTCAGCGGCTACCAATTCATCGCCCACGAGGGCAGATGGATCAGGGTCCATAAGCCGGTGCCGCCGGTTATCTACGACCGCTGCTTCTATTCCGGCAGAACCCAATATCTCCGTTACAAGCAGGCGATCAACCGCCTGCGACGGTCCAGGAAGGTTCGCTGCGTCCTGTGCGGCCTCGGCGGCAAGTGGCAAGTGCATGAGATGCTCAGCCAGCATCCCGAACTTCGCCCGTACTTGCCGGAGACGGAGCAACTGACCGACATCCTCCAGCTATCGGGGTGGCTCGACAGCCGCGGAGCATGCATCCTGAAGCCGAACGCCGGCTCGCACGGGAAGAAGGTCCTGCGCATCACCAGGCTCGAGTCAGGCCGTTACGAGGTGAGCGGCAGGGATGCGCTGAACAGGCCGCTGAGCGCAACCTTTGATTCCTTGTCGCAGCTGATCCGGTGGCTGAACGCATTTGTCAGCTGCAAGCGATATTTGCTCCAGGAGTCGCTTGATCTCACCACCTCCTCAGGGAGGTCGTTTGACGTACGTTCGCTCGTGCAGAAGGGCGGAGACGGAAAGTGGCAGATGACCGGAATGGCCGTTCGCCTCGGCCGCCCCGGGAGCCTCACGGCGAACATCCATGGCGGCGGCGAGTCCCGCCCCTTGCTCCCGTTTCTGAGCGAGCAATACGATGAAGTGACCACCGGGATGATCGTCAGCGACCTGGAAAAGTTGTCATGTCTCATCCCTTTGCAGCTGGAGAAGCAGGCCGGTCCGCTCATGGAGCTCGGCATTGATTTTGGCATTGACAGGGAAGGAAGGGTCTGGATACTCGAGGTCAATTCCAAGCCTGGCCGCTCCATCTTCACTCAGCTGCATGACGCAAGCAGAAGCAAGGCCAGTGTCCACAATCTGATAAGCTATGCGATTTATTTGCTCGACAGGCATTTAGGAGGGTTAGCCCAATGAGTTTGACCACCTTGAGGGTCCATGTCACGTACCGTTCCGACAAAACTGTCTACATCACCCGTTCGCTGCTGGCCGACCTGCAACTGTCAGTCAGCAAGATGCTGCGGATCAGCCTGGGGAAGCGTTCGCTGGAAGCGCCCATCCGCATCCTGAGAAGGGCGGGCAACCATCTGTATCTGCCCGCGAATCTCCAGCGCCAGCTGTTGGTGCCTGGCACCGGCATGTGTTACGCCGTTCGCGATGGCGCAAACGGGCTGCGCATCGGACCGCTGATCGGACTGATGACATCGAGTCGTCCGCCTGGCCCAAGGAGCAATGTCCGACCCTATATCCTCGCCGGACACAAAAAATCGTTCTTCTGCGCCTTTCACCCAAATGATGTGAACTGGTCCGACGAGACGATGAACGCCTATTTCATCTCAGGCAGCGGTTGGACGAAGAAAACCGTGCCCCTGCCCGATGTCGTGTACAATCGCATGGGCAGCAGGCGAAGCGAGCGCCTTCCCACCATGGAAGCGCTCAAGGAGCGTTTCCAGAGGCGCGGCATCCCGATCTTCAACTGGAGCTTCTTCGACAAGGACGAGGTCTACGCGTTGCTGTCCGGCGAGCCGGATGCGGAGCAGCATGTGCCGGAATCGATCACCGCCCCGACCTATCAGCAGGTGAAAGAGATGCTCACGAAGTATCACCTCGTCTATCTGAAGCCAACCTCCGGCAGCCTGGGAAGAGGCATCATGCGGCTGACCTGGAAGCCGAAGAGCGGCTACTACCTGCGATACCGAAGCAACGGACATAACACGTTGCTGAAGTTCAGCCGGTTCGCCGAGCTGCGGCAGGCGATCAGCAGAAGGGCGCCGTCGCTCAACCGTTACGTGTGCCAGCAGGGCATACGCCTGATCGAGATCGACCGCTGCCCGATCGATTTCCGCTTCCACCTGAACAAGAATCGTGCGGATGAGTGGGTTGTGGCCGGCATCGGCGCCAAGAAGGCGGGGCGAGGCAGCGTCACCACCCACCTGCGCAACGGCGGCAAGCTGCTGACGCCGGAACAGGCGTTGACGATGGCCTTCGGTTCTCGCGCCGACGAGATCCTCGACAAAGCGAAGCGGGAATCGATCAAGCTGGCGGAGGTGATCGAGCGCAAGTCGCGCCACCGCGTCGGCGAGATCGGATTCGATATCGGGATCGATAAGAACGGCCAGATCTGGATGTTCGAGGCGAACGCCAAGCCGGGACGATCGATCTTCAAGCATCCGGCACTCAAGCAACAGGGCAGGCAGTCGCTTCGTTACATCTTCGAGCACTGCATGTATCTCAGCAAGTTCCGATCCGGGAGTGAGGACTGATGGAGACGAATCATGAGCAGGCGAAGCCGCGCACCCGGCAGGCCGTCATCGCGATCCTCGCGATGCACGATGACCTGAAGCCGTTCCGCGGCAATTCGCAGAATTTTGTCGATCTGATCGATACCGGACAGCAGCACGGCGTTCCGATCTATGTCGTGACGCCCAGGGATCTGAAGATCAGGCGAAGGACGGTCACCGGCTACTCCTACGACAAGCATACCGGCACCTGGGTGCGCCAGCAGATTCCCCGGCCATCGGTCATCTACAACAGGCTGCCCTACCGCAAGGATGAGCTGGATCCTGAGGTGCAGGAAGTGATCCGGCAATGCATGGAGCACCCGCGGATCCGTTTCTATAACCCGTCCTTCTTCAACAAATGGCAACTGATCGAGTGGCTGCGTCAATCCCAGAAGACCAGCAAGCTGGTCCCGCATACGGTGCAATGGGGGCCGAAGGTCAAACTGAGTTCGATGTTCTCCCGGTCTCCGCTCATCTATCTGAAGCCGGAGGCGGGCAAGGCGGGCAAGGGCATCATGCAGGTACGCCGCCGCGGCGGCAGCGAAGCGACCTACCGGCTGAGCGTGCAGACAGGCAAATCCGCCGCACGCTACCGCTTCCGAACGCTAAAGAGCCTCAAGGCCAAGCTTCAGGAGTTGATCGGGAGCGAGCCTTACATCGTGCAGCAGGGCATCCTGCTTCCCAGGTACAAGAAACGGCCATTCGATCTCAGGGTGCTCGTGCAGAAAAATGAGAAAGGCGTCTGGAGTCTGACCGGCATCGGCGCGCGGCTCGCGGGAAGCAAGAGCATCACGACCCATGTGCCGCGCGGCGGGACGATCGATGATCCGCTCAAGCTGCTCAGCGCAGCCTACGGGGAGGATGAAGCCCTCCGCATCCTGTCACGCGTCAGGAAGGCCGCCGTGGATATTGCGCGTCAGATCGAAGCCAGCAACCGTTCGTTGATCGGTGAGATGTCGATGGATATCGGGGTTGATGCCAATGGCAGTCCCTGGTTCTTCGAAGCCAATTCCAAGCCGATGAAGTTCGATGAGCCTCATATCAGGGCCAAATCGCTTGAAAACACCGTATTGTATTGCAAGTACCTGGCCAGCAAGGTGAAGGGAAAGACGAAGAAAGCTTAGGATTAACGGATATCACTCTGATGACGTAAGCCTGTTATGCATTGGCTGTGTTTACCAATGCTGTTGCTTCGGCAACCGCCCCGAACACAGCCTGTTCATTATCCCCATGAAGTAGGTGACTGCTTGTGTCCCAGCTCAAGTTGGGCGTCATGACCTTGTATCTGAACGACCAGAAACAGATCGACGAGTTGCCGTATATTCGCCGTTTGCTCACCGAATCGAAGCGTATGGGAATCGATGCTTTTCTGTTTACGCCTGAGGATGTGGATCATGAGCACGCCCGCATCCAGGCCTTGCGGTATGATCCGGAGAATCGGCGTTGGAGGCGAACGTGGACGGATTTTCCCGATATGATCTTCGACCGGTGCCGCTATCAGCCGACCGAACGGTTCAAGCAGCTTAGACTCTTCCGTAGCCGCTACCCGAAGCTGCATTATCTGAACCGCCCCCTGTCGAACAAATGGCGCATCCATCAGCTCTTCTCGCAGAATCCGGCGATCAGTCCGCATCTGCCGGATACGAGGCTGTTCATGGAAGGGCGGGGACTGCTGTCGTTCCTGGCGAAGCATGGCGTGGTCTTCCTCAAGCCGGTCAACGGTACGGGCGGCCGTGGCATCCTGCGCATCGAGAAGCGGGGTGACGGCACCTATCTGATCCAGGGGAGAGATGCTCACCGCCGGATCATCCCGGAGCTGACACTCAGCACGCGCGCGATGCTGCGCAAGGCGTACAGCTGGGTGTACGGGCGAGTCTATCTGATGCAGCAGGGCATCGACATCATGCTGAGCAATCGGCGGGTGCATGATTTCCGCATGCTCGTGCAGAAGAACGGCAAGGGGGAATGGGAAGTGACAGGCTGTGCCGGAAGGATCGGCGCGGCCCGCAGCGTCACGAGCAACCTCCACGGCGGGGGCAGGGCGATCGAGATGGAGAAGCTGCTCAGGCAGAGGTTCGCAAGCGACAAGACGATCGAGAAGATCCGTCAGACGGCGGAGAAGCTGGCCATGGATATCGTGGATCAGCTTGAGCTGGAATACGGCAGGCTGTGCGAACTGGCGCTCGATCTGGCCGTCGATCCCGACGGACATGTGTGGCTGATCGAGATCAACCCGAAGCCGGGCCGCAACATCTTCCTGCAGATCAACGACCTGGAGGCCTACCGCACCGCCATCATCCGCCCCCTGGAATACGCCAAATGGCTGTATAAACAGCTGCAGGCTTGACGAGGGAACCGTGCATTCTTTGTCTGCCACTCAGCGGTTTCCGTATCCCTGATTCCGTCCTTGTCTGCCACTCAGCGGTTTCCGAATCACGGATCCCGCCAAGCTGCTGATCAGGCGGCTTTCAGACTCGACGCTCCCTTTTCCGACTGCGCTTCACGACGTCACGTCTAGCCAGACGTGTTAGGCCAGGTTGGTGGCGGGCCTGTTGCCTGCCCCTGCCTGGCCTTTTGAGATTTTGCTCGGACCTGGATTTTCGGCACCCACATATTTTTGCGGAATCACGCACCCAATCGTTTTTTCAGTTCTGCGCACATGCCCCACACTGTTCCCATCGCAATTCGCTCACCGGTCTTGGTTAGCGGAAGTACAAATGATCTTATTCGCTCAAAAAGCCAATTTTCCCAATATTAACGGAAGTCGAAATGTCCTTATTTGATTCTTTTGCAGCGTTTTGCCGCATTTTCTTCCGCTATCTTCAGACTTAACGACAATGACACTTCCTCTATGTTTGATATTTGGCGTTTTTTCTCCAAATAGAGACATTCCGACTTCCGCTATCGATTGATGTTGCAAACCAAACTCCAGAAAGCACCAGACTCCCGCGAGCCCATTCACCCGCGGGAGTCTGTCATTGTGCGATGGATCGCATCGCTCATTTCGGTTTGTTGACGGCGAAGACTTTCTTCGTCTGCTGATCCTGCTTGATGATCTCGACCGCTTCACGGAAGCGGAGGGAGTGAACGATCTCGCGTTCCCGCAGAAATTTGAGGCTGTCCTGCAGGTCCACATCGTCCGTCATGTCGATCAGCCATTGATAGGTGGCGCGAGCTTTCTCCTCCGCCGCTATGTCCTCGTACAGATCGGCGATCGGATCACCCTTCGCCTGGATGTAGGCCGCCGTCCACGGCACTCCCGATGCGTTGTTATAGAACAGCGCCCGATCATGGTTCGCGTAATGGTCGCCGAGCCCCGCTTCCTTCAACTGCTCCGGAGTTGCGTCTTTCGTGAGTTTGTAAACCATCGTCGCGATCATCTCAAGATGTGCAAATTCCTCCGTGCCAATGTCCGTGAGCAGCCCGATCACTTTGTCCGGGATCGAGTACCGCTGGTTCAGGTAGCGCAGCGCCGCTGCCAATTCTCCGTCCGCGCCGCCGTATTGCTCGATCAGAAATTTGGCCATGCGTGGGTCGCATTTGCTGACGCGCACCGGATATTGCAGTTTCTTCTCATAAATCCACATGGTTGTCTTACCTCCCAGTTTCCGTATTGCCTGAATCTACACTTGCCATGGCCAGGGTGTGTCGTTCCACTGCCATGGGAAGCCCGAGTAGCTGTTGCCGAAGTTTTGCAGCGGGCCGTACATCGATTCGAATTCCTGCGCCAGCTTCCTCCTCACCTGGCTGAAGTGGTTGAACTGTTGCAGAGCCTGCATATCCTGAGGATGCGTATCCAGATACAGTTGCAACTCCACCAGCGTAAAATCGATCGCCTGCATCTCATGCAGCCTGCGGTAATATTCATTGTCCAGCTTCATCTTCATCTTCTTGAGTCCTCTCCTTTCGTCGCGTTCAATATTCGGGCTCATACGGGCTAGACAACAAAGGCCACAGGGTGCCTCTTCTCAACGCTTCGGCGGGAGCGAACTGGGGAAGGCCAGGCGGCTGGAAATTCAGGTACTGGTTGATCGGCACAACATAGCGCTTCACCGTGATCGGCGGGCAAGGGTCATAGGGGCCGACGAACGGTTCGTAGTAGCGGTAAGGATCCTGGACGGCTTCCGGGATCGGCAACGGAATTGGCTGGTTGGTGGCCTGGGCCTTGATGTTGGCATTAATATTGGCAACGGGCGACGGATTGGCTGTCTGCTGGGCGGTCAACATCGGGTTCGGATACACCGGCAGGTTAGGCATGTAAGTCGGCATGGACGCCGCCGTGAACGCCGGATTCACTCCGCCCGCTGCGCCTACGTTCGGGTTCGGCATGGACGCCGCCGTGAACGCCGGATTCACTCCGCCCGCTGCGCCTACGTTCGGGTTCGGCATGGACGTCGCCGTGAACGCCGGATTCACTCCGCCCGCTGCGCCTACGTTCGGGTTCGGCATGGACGCCGCCGTGAGCGCCGGATTCACTCCGCCCGCTGCGCCTACGTTCGGGTATGGGAAAGCTGCCATCCCGTATGATGGACCTGACGGAGCGTTCAACGGCTGCATGTTCGTATTCGCTGCAGGGCTGATCGTTGGCGTTACGTTCGTGCTTGCCCCCTGGAACATGTTTGGCGACGGCGACACATTGCCCCCGGCCGCGCTTGGGGTTGTGGTATTCGGCTTGACATGGACAACCGGCTTCACCTGCTCGTTTGGCTTTGATTGTTCTATCGGCTTCACCTGTTCGGTTGGCTTGGTGGTGGCGGCTGGTTTCGTTTGCTCTGCCGGCTTCGCTTGCTCGACTTGCTTGGCTTCCGTCTTCTCTGGCTGAACAGGCTTCGCTTGTGGTTTTGGAGCTTCCAAGTATACCGTCCTCCTCTGTTTCTCGACAGATTTGTGCGCAGGGCATCCGCCCTCACGCCCATGTTTTAACATATGTCAATCGCCCATCATGTGTCATAGGTAAACGCCCAGTTCGCGCCTAAACGCCGAAACGCTTGCCCGGTCACCTGGCTGAGAAAAGATAAAATAATGTATCAGGCGGGAGATAGACGGTCGAAGGGGCGTGAGAGACGAGAAATTCTTCTCTCAGTCACTCAGAGGCACTTCAGAAGGCGTGAGTGCAGATATCATCGTGTATCAGGCGGGAGATAGACGGTCGAAGGGGCGTGAGAGACAAGAGAATCTTCTCTCGGTCAGTCAGAGGCGCTTCATAAGGCGTGAGTGCAGATATCATCGTGTCTCAGCGGATCATCAAGCGCGGAAAAAGCATGAGAGATGAAGCCCATACTGGGCGTACAGCCAAAAACGCAGCCCCGCCTTACCGGCGAAGCTGCGTTTCTCAATCGAAAGGGATATGGTGGTGAAGCTGCTGCTTCGATCTGATCCTGTTGTGTCAGGCCTTTCATGCGCATCGCCTCGCAGACGAGCACGATGACCAGCCCGAAGAACAACCCGATGACGGCATCTGCTCCGGCTTGATCATGCTGCAGCAAGACTTCGCTGCG